>UMBV01057532.1_pt1 | contig 13810 bp, 16 predicted proteins | sample 1964061 | NCBI WGS metagenome assembly UMBV01 (sample SAMEA4835951, study PRJEB28245) | human gut metagenome | biome: gut microbiome; material: fecal sample | place: Denmark | collected 2008
TAGAAAATGCTATTAAATCAATATGATTTTTGTGTAAATTATATAAAAACAGGAAAAAATTCGTTGACATAAAGGCGGGTGTGTACTATATTATTTATGTATAGAAAAGTTCGTGAATAGTTAAGTCATTATTGGCAATTGCAGGATATTTGTTTGTATTTAGGACACTTATCTTAATCGTTCTTTTTTATAAAAAAATACTATAGAAATGGGGATACATGTAGATGGTAAAAAGTTTTGTACAGATTCTAAATATTGGATTTGGTATTATTAATAATACACAGCCTATTGAGGATAAGAATCCTGAAGTGATTATGGAAAAGGTATTAGCAATGGATGATCCGGCTCGTGATATTAGAATAATCGGATTTAGAACATATGATATGGATACTGATACCGGTGTGATGAGTAACCAGAGTGGAATCTATTACTTAGAAGGTGAAGAATTTACATATCCAAAAGTTGACCCAGAGATTACAGCATTTATGAAGAATGCAGGAATTGACTATGAAAAGGGTCAGCAGCTTATTAAGATTAAGAAACCTAATGTTTTAGTTTATCCATTCAATGCTAACGATGTAATTCTTGATACAGCCGCTGTTCTTATTAAGATGAAGATTAAGAAAGAAGAAGAGCGTAAGATTAGATTAGAAGAAGAAATCGTAACATATAAGAATAGTCTTGTTGAAGAGATGAAGAAAGCAGCTGAATATATTGAAAATAACCAGTTCAATACTATTCCGCTTGTTGACACAGGAGATAATTCTAAGGCACTTAACTTATTAGGTGATAAAGGTAACTTCCAGAAACATATTGAACATATGAGAAATATTCGTGTTGAGATAATGGCTATCGACAAGTTCTTAAGAGAGAATCAGATTTAATTAACAGAATTAAAAAATTAAATAAGAATTTACATACATATGGCAGGTTGCATAAGCACCTGCCATAGTGTGTTTTTATATAGTTTAGAAAATATATGTAAATGCTAACTGGCTTAAATATACAGCAAGCATTGAGAATACTGCAACGACAACAAGACTTTTCTCTTTATAAGCTAAGAATAATGCCACAACAGTACCACAGATAGAGCTTGCAACGGAATTAGTAGATGTGAAGATATCAGGAAATGTAAGTGCTGCTAATACTGCATATGGTACATAATATAAAAATGATTTTAAATATGTTGATTTAATCTCTTTTCTAAAAACAGCCATTGGAAGAACCCTTGGTAAATATGTTACTAAAGCCATTAATCCGACGGCAATCAGTGTTCTCGTCATTTTATCACCCTAAGTATATTACTAAATATGTGTAATATATATATCCTTTCGTTAGAAATAAAAATAATCTGTTATAATTTATACTTGTTATATATTTGATTTGCGTTAATTTATATTTGCGTTAATTTATATTTGTATTAATTCAATGATTGTATCAATTTTATATATGCATTACCTTGTATTTTCTTCGGAAACCGGAAATAAAAATGCTCCGATAGCAGAAGATATGACTGTTGCAATAATAATGCTGAAACCATAGGAAATAAAGCTGAATATAGGAATGTATCTTATAATACATACAATTGCAATTGACATTATGACAATTGTTAATACCGGTTTTGATTTCTTAGATGGTGGAATTATTATAGCGATGAACATAGCATATAATGCAATTCCCATAGCACCCTTAAGACTTGGAGGAAGAAGACTTGATGCACATGCACCTAAGAGTGTTCCTAATGTCCAGCCCCAAAATGGCCCTGTAATAAGTCCATACATATATGAAGCTGATAATGCCTTGGGCTCAGTGGCAGCAAGGGCAAAAGTCTCATCAGTTATACCAAAACTAAAAATAAGCCTATGTAATATTGAAGTTTTTTTCTCGACTTTCTGTGAAAGAGAGAGTGACATCAGGAAATATCGCAGATTAATAATAAATGTATTAAGTGTGATTTCTAATAAGGTTCCACCATGAATAATCAGGTTAGTTCCAGCAAGCTGACCTGAACTTGTGAGGTTTGTTACCGAAATCAAGACTGCTAACCAGATAGGGAGCCCTCCATTTACAGCCATAAAACCAAATGAAAAAGACACCGGTATATATCCCATGGCAATAGGAATACCTTTTTTAAAACCATATTTAAAATCTGATAGTTTATTATTGTTCATAATAATCCTCATTTCTGAGCGACTTGTTGCGAAGGGGCGGTGAGAAATTCGCGTAGGCGATTTCTCATCTGCCCCAAAAAGCTATTTGCTTTCGCTCTGAAACAAATAGCCGTGTAAAAAAATAATCGCATCAGCATTATTTTTTTACACTATCCTCATTTCTTTTGTAATATTAAACAAAACATAGAGATTATAACATTGCATTATTTAAAAATCAAATAATATTGAAAAAATATATCGAATGAAGTATTATTTAATATATTAAGTTCAAACAAAGAATAATAAAAATAATTGGAGAAAAATGTGAACGAAAAAGATATCAGATTTAAAAATATAATTATGGCATTTTGTCCACCGATAATATATTTATTTATAACAATGTTTGTTGAAGTGGTAGCAGATATAATAATATTTGTCAGACAGGCGAAAAGCACATCTAACAGTAACAGTTTTATATCATCATATAAATTTATGGATAATATAACGAATAATCTTGATAAATATTCATATCTGATTACATTTATTTCAGCAGCAATAGCAATATTTGTTTTTGGATATTATTATTTCAGACATAAAAATACTTATGAAGCTTATAAGTTATCTAAAGTATTTACAAGTCTTAAAGTAAACGATTATTTCAATCTTGTAATAATCGGAGCAATTGGAAGCGTAGGCCTTTCGAGATTCGTATCAATGCTTCCGCTTGATAATATAATAGGCAATTATGAGAATACCAGTAATGCATTATTATCAGGAAATATTATATTACAGATTGTGTCACTTGGAATTGTGGTTCCGATAGCAGAAGAATTAATCTATAGAGGACTTTTGTTTAACGGATTAACAAAGGTTATCGATGCAAAATATGCAATATTTGTAGCATCACTTGTATTTGGAGTATTCCATTATAATCTGTTGCAGGGAACATATACATTTCTATTATCGCTTATACTTATATGTGTATATATGAGATATAAATGTATTCTGGCACCGATAATTATTCATGCGTGTGCAAATATAGTTGCGGTAATATCAAGTTACTTTGGCATCTCAAGCTTTTTAAATAGAAATATATGGATATATCTGCTTATAATGGTAGTAGAATTGGTCATTGGAGTTATTAGTTTTGAAGTGATTATGAAAGAAGATTTGAAGTAAAAACAGAAAAATACAAAAAAAATAAAAAATTTAAAAAAGTTATTGACAAATATCTCTAAAATGGTTATACTATCCTAGCAAGTTCGATACAGGATAAGGCAACGGGATCTTAGCTCAGCTGGGAGAGCATCTGCCTTACAAGCAGAGGGTCACAGGTTCGAGCCCTGTAGGTCCCATCACTTTTAGAATGTATCTGACATATATGGCGGAATAGCTCAGTTGGCTAGAGCACACGGTTCATACCCGTGGTGTCATGGGTTCAAATCCCTTTTCCGCTACTGAATTTAAACCGGAACTTATTGTTCCGGTTTTTTTGTATAATATTATGTAAAAATATAAAGTAGCTTTCTTATTTATAAATTATATGATATATTATTCGATAGAAAATTACTTAAATGAAATATATAATTACATATTAAAGAAGTATAAAAGTTGCTTCAGAACGGAGGATATATGCGAGTTGGTTTAGGATATGATGTTCATAGATTAGTTGAAGATAGAAAACTTATACTTGGTGGAGTAGAGATACCTTATGAAAAAGGTCTGCTCGGACATTCAGATGCAGATGTGCTATTACATGCCATAATGGATGCGTTATTAGGTGCAGCTGCACTTGGAGACATTGGTAAGCATTTCCCTGATTCAGATGAAAAATATAAGGGAATATCAAGTATTAAATTATTAGAAGAGGTTGGAAAATTATTAGATGAGCATCTCTACGTGATAAATAATATTGATGCAACAGTTATAGCACAAAGACCAAAGGTAGGTCCTTACAGAGAACAGATGATTAAAAATATTGCAAATGCACTTAAAATTGATGAAAATCTTATAAATGTTAAGGCAACAACAGAAGAGGGACTTGGTTTTACCGGAAATGGCGAGGGAATATCATCACAGGCAATTGCATCAATAAGCCTTGCAACAGAGCAGTCTTATGGAGCACTTAACTGTGGTGGCTGTGGAAGTTGTACAGCCAGATAGACAATATAATATTGGACAATAAATTTAATAGAAAATAAATCCGGTATATGATTGATATACAAATATAAATAAAAATTGAATAAAAATTCATAAAATACAATCTGAAATTAAAAAATGCAATACACAATTAATATGAATAAGTGTGTTGCAAGGAAATAATTAATGTGATAATCTATACATTATTGTGAAATAGAGGCGAAAGGAGTTCTAATCAGAATGAAAATTTATAATACATTGACAAGACGAAAAGAAGAATTTGTACCGATAGAAGAGGGAAAAGTCAGAATGTATGTATGTGGTCCGACAGTATATAACCTTATTCATATTGGTAATGCAAGACCTATGATTGTATTTGATACAGTCAGAAGATATATGGAATATGCAGGATATCAGGTAAATTATGTAACAAACTTCACAGACGTAGATGATAAGATAATTAAAACGGCAATTGAAGAAAATGTTACTGCTGATGAGATATCTAAGAGATATATTGCTGAATGCAAAAAAGATATGAAAGCATTAAATGTTAAAGAGGCAACAAAGCATCCGCTTGCAACAGAAGAAATTCAGGGAATGATTGAGATGATAAGCAAACTTATTGAAAAAGGATATGCTTATGACTCAAACGGAACAGTCTATTACAGAACAAGAAAGTTCAAAGATTATGGTAAGCTTTCTAAGAAAAATATAGATGATCTGGAGGCAGGCCACAGAGAGATAAAAGTTGCAGGTGAAGAGAATAAGGAAGATCCGCTTGATTTTGTATTATGGAAACCTAAGAAAGATGGAGAACCATATTGGGAATCACCATGGAGCGAGGGCAGACCAGGCTGGCATATAGAGTGCTCAGTTATGTCTAAAAAATATCTTGGAGACCAGATAGATATCCATGCAGGTGGAGAAGATTTAATCTTCCCTCATCATGAAAATGAAATTGCACAGAGTGAGGCAGCTAATGGTGTTGAATTTTCAAGATATTGGATGCATAATGGTTTCTTAAATATTGATAATAAGAAAATGTCAAAATCACTTGGTAATTTCTTCACAGTAAGAGATATAAGCAAGAAATATGATTTACAGGTATTAAGATTCTTTATGTTAAGTGCTCACTACAGAAGTCCTATTAACTTTAGTGCAGAACTTATGGAAGCTGCTAAGAACGGATTAGAAAGAATTCTTACAGCAGTAAGTAACTTAAAGCATATGGAAGAAAATCTTTCACTTGAAAGCATTACTCCTAAGGAAGAGGAAAATATCACTAAGGCAGATGAATTTACAGAGAAATTCAAAAAAGCCATGGAAGATGATTTCAATACAGCAGATGCAATTTCAGCAATATTTGAGCTTGTTAAATTTGCAAATACTACAATTAACGAGAATTCATCTAAAGAGTATGCAAAGAAATTAAAAGAATTAATTGTTACATTATCAGATGTACTGGGCATAATTGCCGAAAAAGAAGAAAGCATTGATGATGAAATAGAAAAACTTATTGAAGAACGTCAGACTGCACGTAAAGAGAAGAATTTCGCAAGAGCAGATGAGATAAGAGCATTACTTCTTGATAAAGGTATTGTGTTAGAGGATACAAGAGAAGGCGTAAAATGGAAGAGAGTTTAGAATTATTCGGTATAATTAAAAAAGGAATGGGCATAAGAGATATTGATTTAGTCGATTATTCACCTTTAGTATTAGCATATATCGGTGATTCTATCTATGAGATTATTGTAAGAACCTGTGTAGTAACTAAGGGTAATACCCAGGTTAACAAGCTTCATAAGAAGAGCAGCAGTTATGTTAATGCACATTCCCAGGCAGTGATAATTATGTCGTTAATGGATAAATTAACCGATGAAGAAATAAGGATATATAAGCGTGGAAGAAATGCAAAGTCAGTAACGATGGCTAAAAATGCAACCATATCAGATTATAAGAAAGCGACCGGTTTTGAGGCTCTTATGGGCTATCTGTATCTTAATAATGAAACAGACAGAATGTTAGAGCTTATGAAAAGCGGACTTGATTATTTAGAGAAGAATGAAAAATAGCAGGAATGGAGAAGAATGTGCCTGCAGAATGGAGAAAGTGTGAGATACGAAGAACTTACAATAGAGGGCAGAAATGCTGTAATTGAGGCTTTCAGAGCAGGAAAAACTATTGATAAAGTGTTTATACTTGACGGATGTCATGATGGCCCGATTAATACAATTACAAGAGAAGCGAGAAAACATAATACAATTATCAGTTATGTGGTAAAAGAAAGATTAGATCAGATGTCGCATACTGGCAAACATCAGGGTGTAATTGCGATAGCGGCCGCTTATGAATATGCGACAGTAGAAGATATCCTTGATAATGCCAAAGAGAAAGGCGAAGCACCATTTATATTTATTCTAGACAATATAGAAGATCCACATAATCTTGGAGCTATTATAAGAACAGCTAATTTAGCAGGAGCTCATGGCATAATTATACCTAAGAGAAGAGCAGTAGGACTTACAGCAACAGTTGCAAGAACTTCGGCAGGAGCAATTAACTACACACCTGTAGCTAAAGTTACCAACATTTCTAATACTATCGAGGAACTTAAGAAAGAAGGAATGTGGTTCGTATGTGCAGATATGGACGGAGAATTAATGTATAATCTTGACCTTAAAGGACCGATAGGCTTAGTGATTGGCAATGAAGGTGAGGGCGTAAGTCGTCTTGTAAAGGAAAAATGTGATTTTACTGCAACAATTCCTATGAAGGGTGATATAGATTCATTAAATGCATCAGTAGCAGCAGGTGTACTTGCATATGAAATTGTAAGACAGAGAATGTTATAATTTTAATAAGTGGCAGAATGGAGACGGAAATGGATTATTCGGTTATGACGGACGAGAAACTCATAGAGTTATCAAGAGATGGTAAGGATGAGGTTATAGATTATCTTCTTGATAAATATAAAGGTCTGGTAAGACGTAAAGCCAGAACAATGTTCTTAGTCGGCGGCGATACGGATGACCTGATTCAGGAGGGAATGATAGGTCTGTATAAAGCTGTAAGAGATTATGATGTCAGAAAAGAAGCGTCATTTCTGACATTTGCCAATCTCTGCATTGACAGACAGATTTATTCAGCCATAAATGCTTCAAACCGTAAAAAGCACAGTCCGTTAAATAGTTATATTTCATTTCCTCTGTTAAATTTTTTAAATGACAATGTTACGAACGAATTATATATGGATAAACAGAATGTTAATCACAGGAATCCGGAAGATTTATATATTGACAGGGAAAATGTTCTTCATATTGAGCATATGTTAGAGAAAGAATTAAGTGCATTTGAATACGAAGTATTAAAAATGTATATAGACGGAGCAGATTATATAGAGATAGCTGAAAGAATGGATAAGAAACCGAAATCAATCGATAATGCCATACAGAGAATAAAGAAAAAGGTTAAATTTATAAAGTCGTTTTAAATATTGCTTGTTAAATAATTAATCATCTGATATAATATCAATGTTTGTAATATATACGCTGCCTTGGCTCAGTCGGTAGAGCGTCGCCTTGGTAAGGCGGAGGTCGGCGGTTCAAGTCCGCTAGGCAGCTTTTTATAATTGTGAGAATAGGGTAAGCAGAAGTTATCTGCTTACCCTAAAATTTATTTTACAGATAAATATTTATTAAAAAAGAATCTATTATGTAGATGGATATTCGTTATATAAGGAAAATTCATTATATAGATGTAAAGATTATATGCTATCCGTAATTTATGATTATGATTGCAATGTATAATTAAAAATGGTATCATAACTATATTATTTTAATGGTTTTATGGAATGACGGGCAGTAGAAAGGGTGAAATCAGATGGATAGAGATAAATCGTTAAAGAATAAAGAGTATAAACTGCTAGAAGTCGGCAGATGCGAGAATTGTGGCGGAATACTTAAAGATGCCGGAGTTGGAATATATGTGTGTTCACAATGCGGACATGAGACATTATCTCCGTTTGGCAAAGTTAAAAAATATATACAGGAAAATGGTCCTGATAATGCATATAATATTTCACAGGGAACAGGAGTACCTGTCAGCAGAATAGATAAATTCCTAAGAGAAGGCAGAATTGAGATACCTGATGGCTCTGATTGTTACATAACCTGCGAGATGTGTGGAACAGATATAAGATACGGAAGATATTGTCCAACATGTGCAACAAAGCTTAAAAAGGAGTTATCTAGTGCATTAATTGCCACAGAGATAGGAGAAGTTCCTAAGAAGAGCGGTAAAATGCGTTATATGAGTTTGGATGAAAGAAAATTATCGAATAAAGATACAAGAAAAAGATAAAGGCGAGATAGTATAGAAAGTTATGAATAAAAAACAGGAAACAAAAGGAAAAGTGAAAATGAGTAACAAAGAAGATTATAATGATGACAATGAGTATAAATTTGACAATATAGAGATTGACAAAGATACTCATAAAAAGGTAAAGAAAAAAGGCGGAGCAGGTGTGAAAATATATTCTGTTCTAATAACATTACTTGCCGGTGCATTGGCAGGAACGACATTTTTCTATTACAGAAGAAGTAATAATGAGAAAAAGGAAGTAGATACATATGCAAGAATAGAAGAAAGTGGAAACAATGAAGTTAAATCAATAGTAAAAGATTATATGGAGAATGGAAAAGGAACAATGGCAATGCTTAGAGAACTTTTTCCAGAAAATATAGTTGTATATGCTTCTAATAAATATTCATTTTTACCGGTTGCCGATAACGTACCTAAAAATGATATTGACAACAAGAATATTAACAATCTTGAGAATGGTGAAATTGAGTATTTAAAGAATGATAAAGTTGTATCACATAAAGGTATAGATGTATCAAAATATCAGGGAGAAATCGACTGGGAGAAAGTTGCAGCAGATGGTGTGGAATTTGCGATGATTAGAATAGGATACCGTGGATATGGTTCAGGAGCACTTGTTTTAGATGAGACTGCACTTAATAATCTGGAAGGTGCAACTAAAGCAGGAATAAAAGTTGGTGTATATTTCTTCTCACAGGCAATATCTGTTAAGGAAGCTAAAGAAGAAGCTGAATTTGTAATGGAGAACATAAAGAAATACAAGATTACATATCCTGTAGTATTTGATACAGAAGATGTATTAAATGAAGATGTCAGAACAGAGGGACTTACATCAGAAGAACTCACACAGATAGCAATAGCGTTTTGCAATGAAATAAGTAATGGTGGCTACATTCCGGCGATTTATGCGAATTTAAGATGGTATGCACTTTCTTTAGATATGTCACAGTTAGGAGAATATGATAAGTGGTATGCTTATTATGATAAAGAATTTTATTTTCCATACAAAATTAATATATGGCAGTATACGGAGAATGGTTCTGTAGACGGAATAACAGGAAATGTTGATATGAATATCAGTTTCAAAGATTATGAGTAAAGAGGAAAGGTACGGTATGCAAATGCGCAGGGATAGAGCTCAGGCAATGGTAATAAGAAAAGACAGTATATTAATGGTAAAACATAGACTTGGAGGCAGAACTTTTTATTGCCTGCCGGGTGGAGGAGTTGAAAAAGACGAAACATATGAGCAGGCGGCTCTTAGGGAGTTAGAAGAAGAAAGTTGTGTAAAAGGTAAAATAGTCAGAAAATTGTCTGTGCAGTTTAAACCTGATAACAAAGGTGAGGTGCATACATATCTAATTGAAATTTCCGATGAGGAGGTGCCGAAGCCGGGAACTGATCCAGAATTAAGTAAAGAGGAGCAGACTATAATTGGTGTGGAATGGCTTACACTCGATAAAATAGGCGAAGTAGACAGAGCATATCTCTGGGCTTCAGGACTTAACAGGATTGATTCATTCCATAAAGAACTTCTTAAAATGGAAAATAAGATATACAAATAAAGCAAGATAAACTAATAAGCTTGTGAATTGTATAGAACAAAATAATTAATTAAATAAGATTCAGATAATTTGATATCTGAATTAAAATAAAAAGGAAAGGACACTTTGGTGTAAAAGGTTAGAAAAATGCCAGAAATAATAAATTTGGTAATAACAGTTGTTATGATAGTAGTTTGTTATAATTTAGCGAAGAAGAATAATATGTCGGCAGCATTTGCATTCTTAGGACTCTTTGGAATTGTAGGTGCAGTTGCTCTTATCTTGATTATTAAATTCTCAGGAAACAATTCAAACCTTAAAGATGGTAATAATTACAATAATCCAAATGGCGGCTATAACGGAAATAATTATAACAATGTAAATAATGGATATAACAACAATAACTACAACAATACAAATGGTGGTTATAATTCAAACAATTATAACAATGGAAACAACGGTTATAATGCAAATAATTATAACAATGCGAATAATGGTTATAACAGAAATAACTACAATGCAAATAATTCATATAATGATGGTGGTTATGCAAGTCAGAATGGTGGATATTCATCTTCTGATGAGGATAAGTTTAAGAAATGTCCTAAATGTGGTGCAAAAATAGAAAAATACGCCTCATTTTGTACATATTGTGGCAAAGAACTTTAGGATATTTATAAAAATATAAGATAATAATTAAAAATTTATAGAAAATAATTTGTGGAAAATTAGAAAAAATTGTAGACTAATTTGAAGATTTGTGAGAAAATAAAAATATAGTGCGATGTGATATTACATATGATATGAATTGCACCAATGAAGATTACTTACTTGAAAGGAGTTCTATAATGATTTACACACAGGAAGTTCAAAACATGTGTCCGGTTGCCAAAGGCGCAAAACATGAACCGGCTCCAATTCCAGAAGAAGGAAAATGGGTACATTCTAAAAAAATCGAAGATATCTCAGGTTTTACACATGGTGTAGGCTGGTGTGCACCACAGCAGGGTGCTTGCAAGCTTTCATTAAATGTTAAGAATGGTATTATCGAGGAAGCATTAATAGAGACAATTGGTTGTTCAGGAATGACACATTCAGCTGCTATGGCTGCTGAAATTTTACAGGGTAAAACAATTCTTGAGGCATTAAATACAGACCTTGTTTGTGATGCTATTAATACAGCTATGAGAGAATTATTCTTACAGATTGTTTACGGACGTACACAGAGTGCATTCTCTGATGATGGTCTTGCAATCGGTGCCGGTCTTGAAGATTTAGGAAAAGGTCTTCGTTCACAGGTTGGTACAATGTATGCAACAAAAGAAAAAGGTGTTCGTTACCTTGAAATGGCTGAAGGTTATGTAACAGGTATTGCCCTTGATGCAGATAACGAAGTTATCGGATATCAGTTCGTTTCACTTGGAAAAATGACAGACTTTATCAAAAAAGGCGATGATCCTAACACAGCTTGGGAGAAAGCTAAAGGTCAGTATGGCCGTGTAGCTGATGCAGTTAAGATTATTGATCCAAGAAAAGAATAGGAAAGGAGACGGACAAAATGGCATTATTTGAATCATATGAAAGAAGAATTGATCAGATTAATTCTGTATTAAATAGTTATGGAATCAGCTCAATTGAAGAAGCTGAGAAAATTACAAAAGATGCTGGCTTAGATGTATATGAACAGGTTAAGAAAATTCAGCCAATCTGTTTTGAAAATGCATGTTGGGCATATACAGTAGGCGCAGCTATTGCAATTAAAAAAGGTTGCAGAAAAGCAGCAGATGCAGCAGCAGCAATCGGAGAAGGTCTTCAGGCTTTCTGTATTCCAGGTTCAGTTGCAGACCACAGAAAAGTAGGTCTTGGACATGGTAACTTAGGAAAAATGTTACTTGAAGAAGAAACAGAATGTTTCTGCTTCTTAGCAGGTCACGAATCATTTGCAGCAGCAGAGGGTGCTATCGGTATCGCTGAGAAAGCTAATAAGGTTCGTAAGCAGCCTTTAAGAGTTATCTTAAATGGTCTTGGTAAAGATGCTGCACAGATTATTTCACGTATCAACGGATTCACATATGTTGAAACAAAATATGATTATAAAGCAGCTAAATTAAATATAGTATATGAAAAAGCATACTCAGACGGACTTCGTGCTACAGTAAAATGTTATGGTGCAGATGACGTTCAGGAAGGTGTTGCAATTATGCATCACGAAAATGTTGGTGTATCTATTACAGGTAACTCAACAAACCCAACACGTTTCCAGCATCCAGTAGCAGGTACTTACAAGAAAGAATGTATCGAACAGGGTAAGAAGTACTTCTCAGTAGCATCAGGTGGTGGTACAGGTAGAACACTTCACCCAGATAATATGGCAGCAGGTCCTGCTTCATATGGTATGACAGATACATTAGGACGTATGCATTCAGATGCTCAGTTCGCTGGTTCTTCATCAGTTCCTGCTCACGTAGAAATGATGGGACTTATCGGAATGGGTAATAATCCAATGGTTGGTGCTACAGTGGCAGTTGCCGTAAGTGTAGAGGAAGCCGCAACAGCAGGTAAATTCTAAAAAAAGATATAAAAAAGTTATTTTATCCAATATTATTTTGGGTAATAAAGTTAATAACAAATATATATATTGTAGTGTCTTGAAAATTTTATAAACCTTCAAGCGTATGTAATATAATTACAACGCTAGAAGGTTTATTTGTATAATAAGAGATATTTAAGGTAAAACAAGATATATGTTAATAATTTAAGGAGGAAATGATATTGAAGATTATTAAGTGGGCGTATATTGTTTGCTATATAGTAATAGCCATATTAATTATCTATATGCAGCATAATGTCTGGAAACTATCGGCAAGAAAATATCTTTTTGTAATAATTGGTTATTTGTTATTTGCATTAATTGTGAGACTTTTGATCAAAAAAATAAATGGTCATCATTGATAAAATGGATATAAATATTTTAATAAATTTACATAAGGAGAATGCAAAAAAAATTGTTAATAGGGCATCTAAGGTATCTACTGTTGCTGAGTATACAAGTTATGCACGAAAAGGTTCGTATGTTTTTAAATAAATGTTGAAAATATACTAAGTTAAAAATAAAAATAGGTTTTATCGTTAATTTGTCTATTGAAATAATTCTTTGATGGACTAATAAGGATAGAACCTATTTTATTTATTAAAATAAGTAAGAGATATAACAGAAATGATACTTTTAAATAAAAGGATTAAGAGAAGAAATATAATATATTTTAGTATTGAAGTTAGTAATAAGTTGATATATTCATAATACTGCCTATTCCCAATATAAATACTATACAGGCAACTATAAATAAATGCTTATGTTTTTTTAGATTATGTAAGTTCATTTTTATTCCTCATAAATTTGATTTTCAGTTATATATGTCGAAACTTGTTTAATGTCATTTATATTTATTTCACAGTAAATGCTATGAATATATTAACACGAAATTAGTTATACAACAATTAATATGTGCAAAATTATTAACAAACCATAAATATTATAGAGAATATTTAGATAGATATGTAAACAGATGAGAGAAATAGTTGATTTATTAACACATA
>UMBV01027555.1_pt1 | contig 13472 bp, 15 predicted proteins | sample 1964061 | NCBI WGS metagenome assembly UMBV01 (sample SAMEA4835951, study PRJEB28245) | human gut metagenome | biome: gut microbiome; material: fecal sample | place: Denmark | collected 2008
CCTGCCGCATAGTCGATTTTCAGCGCACCGTTCGTAAAAATTGGGGTTTCCTTTGCCGTATCTGCTTTTATCAACGCTAACCTTCGCTGCGTCACCCGCAGTCGTGCCAACAGTTCATCCACGGAAAAAGGCTTCGTCAGGTAATCGTCCGCCCCGGCATCCAGCGCCCCGATTTTATCGGAATCCTCTGTCCTGGCGCTGATTACAATGATCGGCATATTCGACCACGAACGGATCTTTTGGATGATCTCCACGCCATCCATATCTGGAAGTCCCAGATCAAGCAGCACAATATCTGGATTGTGAGACAGCGCCTCCATCACGGCGCTTGCGCCGTTTTGCGCCGAAAGATACCTGTATTCGTGAGTTTTCAGCGTCGTAGTGATCAGATTGCGCACAGGGGTATCATCTTCTACAACAAGGATAAGTGGCTTATTCATTTAAGTTCACCTCACTAAGTGGTAATGTAAAGGAAAAGATGCAGCCATGCGGCGAATTGTTTTTCAGCGTTATTTCGCCATGATGTGCATGAATGATGGCTTGACAGAGCGTGAGCCCAAGCCCGAGGCTTCGGCGGCTGTCGCCAATCGGATTTCCCCCGGCAAAGAACATTTCAAAAACACGCTCCTTTAGTTCGTCCGGGATACCAGGGCCGTTATCACTGACACAGATCTCAACCGCTTTTTTTTGCTGGATTGCCGTGATGCAGATGTTAGAGCCAGCCGTAGTATATTTGACTGCATTGTTCACCAGATTGATAAGCACCTGCACGATGAGTCCTGCATCCACCCGTATCAGCAGCGGCACGTCTCCGCAATCCACCGTGATGTGATGTTCTGTCGATCTTCGGTCGATATGCCGTAGCGCTTCCGACACAATATCGTCCACAACCTGATCGGAAAGACGCAGCTTGACGCTGCCGTCAGCGATTTTCGTAATGGAGAGCAAATTCTCAACCAGCTCGGTCAGCCACTGTGCATCGTCATGAATGTCCGTAAAAATCTGTTTCCGTGTTTGCTCATCCAGCATGTCATAGCTGTGCAGCAGTGTGTCGGCGTTGCCGGAAATAGAGGTCAGCGGTGTCCTGAGATCATGAGAAATTGAACGCAGAAGATTAGCGCGAAGCTGTTCGTTCTTTGCAAGAACGGCAGCTTCTTCCTTTTCTCTGGCATTTCGCAGGTTGTCCAGCGCCAGAGCGCACTCACCGAGAAGGGAGAACAGAACGCTGGATGTAAATGCGTCAGGCTGCGTTTGCTTTTCCATCGGAATCCCGACAATGCCGTAAATTTGCTGCTCAGTACGAATGGCAAGATACAGTCGTTTTGCTTTGGGAAAGTTTTGTGTCGTTGCTCCGGCACGTTTCCGGTTTTGCCAGACCCAGTCGATCACATCCTGTTCCTGGTCTGTGTCCGGGGCACTATAGGGGCAGCTTGCGTCAGCCGGGTAAAGGATCCCTTTGGACAGCGCGCCTTCCTGTGCCGGATAAATCAGGATGTTCCGCTGCATGAGCTTTTGTATCTGCGTTGCGGTCATCCGGTAAACTTCCTCAGATGTTTCCGCCTTTTGAAGCTGCCTGTTCATATCAAAAAGCAGCTTTGTGCGATAAGCGTCCCGTGCGGATAGCTGCGCGTGGGCTTTGAGCTTGGCTGCAAGTGTACCGGTCAAAAGCGCAGCCATGAACATGACGGCAAAGGTTATGGGATATTTGCTTCCATAGGCGACCAAAGACAGCCTGGGTTCTGTCAGAAAATAATTGAACAAGATGACACTCAAAAAGGCGGACAGCACGCCGCAGGTATATCCGCTGGTAAAAGCGGAGGTCAGAAGCACACCCAGCAGATAAACCATGATGATATTGGCATCCGCAAAGCCAAGCCGCAGAAACAACCATCCGATGATCGTAGCGGCTGTCAGAATCCCGACAGTCAGAAGCAGTTCCCGGGCGGTTGGAAGCGCCGGGCGAACGGCGAAAAGTGGTTTCCTGGGATAGCTTTTATAGACCTCCGCATCCGGAATGATGTGAATGTCCATCTCCGGCGCAAGCGTAATGAGCTGTTCTGTCAGCGTCGGTTCGCTCCAGAAATGCCGTCGCTGCACGCCGCTGCGCCCAATTACGATTTTGGTCACATCGGAGAGCCGCGCATATTCTGCAATCTGCGTTGGTACATCTTCTCCATGTGTTGTGATGATCTCTGCACCAAGCTGCTGCGCAAGACGTATATTCGCCTGCAGTCGAGCGATATCTTCTGCGTTCATGCCAGAGTATCCGGGAGTCTGCACATAGAGCGCGGTAAGGCTTCCGCAAAATGCCTGCGCCATTTTTCCTGCCATTCGTACAATACGTTCATTGGATGGGGACGAGGACAGGCACACCAGAATATGCTCTTTTGATAGATTGTTTTCATTGCTCTGCACAGTTTCACCACCCCTCTTGATGGTATTATAGCACCAAAAGGCGGCGGTTTCTATTGTGTCCAATCGGATTCGTTTCTGATTTTCGTACAGAAAGCGATCCAGCTGCTTCATCAGAAACCATCCGAACAGGAACGTTAGAGCCATCCCAACGATCAAAATGACATCTTTCACATTGTTTCACCGTCCGTTCATATCCGGAAACACTTTTGCAGCGCCTTATATTCACCCAGCGCTAAAATTGTTATTTCTCCTGACAGCACCGTATCAGGCGTAATTGAAACGTCGGTTTTTCCGGAATGTTTGATGCCAAGAATGTTAATGCCATACTTCCTGCGAATATTCAGTTCACCAACGCTTTTGCCAATCCACTCGTGTGGAACTTCTACTTCAAAAATGGCGTGCTGCTCGTCGATCTCCATGTAGTCGAAAATATGATCGGCAGTATATCGAATTGCTGCCCATTCTGCTACCTGCTTTTCCGGGTAGATCACATGGTCGGCTCCGTTGCGAAGCAGAAACTTTGCATGTACATCCCGCTCGGCACGCGACACTACACACTTCGCGCCAAGCTCCTTCAGAAGCGACGTCGTTTCCAGCGAATTCTGAAAGCTGCCGCCAATGGTCACGATGCAGACATCGAAATTTCCGATGCCAAGGGAGCGAAGAAACTCCGCGTTTGTACTGTCTCCAATTTGCGCGTTGGTGACGAGGTGAAGTACATCATTGATCCGTTCTTCGTTTGTATCGACTGCCATGATCTGATGCTCCAGCTGAGATAACTGCATAGCGATATGCCGTCCGAAGCGGCCTGCGCCAATCAATAAAATGTTTTTCATGTGTAAAGACTCCTTATCCAATCATTATTTTTTCCTGCGGCAGCTTTGCGCCGTTTATTTTTTTACCGGAAAACGCTGCATAAATGAGCGTAAGACCGCCGACTCTGCCCAGATACATGAGCATGATCAGCACTATTTGGGAAGGGATATGCAGCTGCGGCGTGATACCCAGCGTCAATCCCACTGTTCCGACTGCCGAAGCCGTTTCATACAGGCATGCGGAAAGCGTCAAATCTTCATACACGCTGATAAAAACAGCGCCGCCAAAGAACAGTGTAAGGTACATTGTCAGAATGGTTGCGGCGGTCTTGACAGCGCTGAAATCAATCCTACGTCCGAAAAACTGAGCATTCTCCCGCTGACGAAAGGTTGCGGCAGTATTGGCAAGCAAGACCGCCAGTGTCGTTGTTTTTATTCCGCCTGCCGTAGAACCCGGAGAACCGCCAATGAGCATCAGAAGGATCATTATGCCCTGCGATGCACCGGACATTGCAGATAGCGTTACTGTGTTATAGCCCGCGGTCCTCGGCGTAACGGACTGAAAAAAAGATGCCAGCAGCCGCTTTCCGGTAGAAAGCGTGGAAAAGTCGGTGAAAAAGAAAAATACGGCGGGCAAAAGAATTAAAAGAACTGTCGTGACAAGGATCACCTTACTCTGCATCCGGTAGCGATGAAGCCGCCACTTGTTTTCGCAGACATCGTCCCATGTCAAAAAACCAATGCCGCCAACTACGATCAGCAGCATGATCGTGATATTGATTGTCGGACTGCCGGCATAGCCGGTAAGGGATGGATAGAGATTACTTTCTGTTCCAAGAATGTCAAATCCGGCGTTGCAGAATGCGGATATGGAATGAAACACTGCCATCCAGATGCCGCGCCATCCATAGTCATGGCAAAACACCGGCAGCATGGCCAGTGCGCCCAGCAGTTCGATCAAAAACGTTCCTCGCAAGATGAACCGTGTCAGACGGACGATTCCGCCGACCTTTGGCGCAGAAATTGCATCTTGCATGGTGCTGCGCTGCATCAGGGAGATTTTTCGCCCGGACAACAGCGCAAACGATGCTGCTACGGTTATGACGCCAAGTCCTCCGATCTGGATCAGTACCAGAATGATCGTCTGTCCGAAGCCGGACCAATAGCTTCCGGTATCTTGAACAACAAGTCCTGTGACGCAGACGGCAGAGGTCGCGGTAAACAGCGTTTCATTGAATGGCGTTACACATCCGGCTGTTGTGGAGAGCGGAAGCATCAGCAGCAGTGCTCCGAGCAAAATGACCCCGGCAAACCCTAATGTGATAGTTTGAAAAGACGAAAGACGGTGCTTTCGACGGATGATTTTCTTTGGCATAAAGGCAGCTCCTTATTTCTGTGATAATTATATTTTATACGGCCAGAGATTTTAAGATCGGATAAGGGACGGGGACGTCGCATTAAGGTTGGATAAAGATGGCAGAGCGCGCATTCTATTGGATACCAGAAAAAACCTCTCCGCAGTCGGGAAAAACCGGCGGGAGAGGTTTTCTTTTTCGAAATTTATGGTATGTTTTCACACATTGCAGGCGCATGCAGCGTCCCGTGTCAGAATCCGAACCTTACAGTCTCTGCTGTACGTTGCGGATGTACGCTTCCTGCAGCTCGGGGCTCTTTGCAGGATCGATATCGTCCGGGAACTCGGCGTCGATGGTGGACACCTCCGGTCTGTAGTTTAAGCGAAGCGCGTGCTTCTCGATGTAATCCGTCGCTTTGTTATAAACCTCCTCCGTTACTCCGTTTAAGGTAATAGTATATAATTTTGACATCTGTGTATCCTCCGTTTCGTTGAAATTCAGCACCTCTGCTGATAGCTTCAGTATATACCTGTCGGGCAGATTTTAAAAGAGAAAAGGCTCATATTACCTGTAGAAATAATAATGATAATTATTACTAATATTGTACAAAATAGACAAATCTAACAGAAATTTGTTGGATTTCATTTTATAAGATGGTAAAATAGCTTCAAAACGATGGCAAAATCCCGGTGGCGAGGACCGCAGAAATCAGGGGTCAGACCCCGGTCAAAACCGGAGATTCTTTACCTGAAAAATCGAAATTGTAAAGGAGATAAGTTTGAAATGAAGATTCGCAAGGCAGAGAAAAAGGATATTCCAAGAATTCTTGAACTGTTGGGACAGGTATTGCAGATCCATGCAGAGATCCGCCCGGATATTTTTATACCAGGTACCACCAAATATACCCTTTGCGAGTTGACGGAATTATTGAAGCAGGAGGATAAACCGGTCTATGTTGCCGTAGATGAGGACGATTTGTGCATGGGCTATGCCTTCTGTCAGCTCAGGGAACAGCCCTTTTCCACCAACATGGTGTCCTTTAAATCATTGTTTATTGATGACCTGTGCGTTGACAAGCAGGCACGAGGGCAGCACATTGGGGAAAGTCTGTTTGAATATGTGAAGCAACAGGCAAAGGAACTGGGCTGCTACGAAGTAACCCTGAATGTCTGGACAGGAAACACATCGGCAGAGCACTTCTACGAAAAAATGGGCATGAAAACAAAGGAACGGCAGATGGAATATATCCTGTGAGCCGGTTGGGTCAGGCCCTGGTCAAAACCGGACACGACCTACGCTTTGTTTCGGGACGGTCAGTTTCGGACACAGAGTATCCAGTCAGATAAAAATCAGGAAGTTGTGGAGGATATAGGATCATGTCAAAAGAGGAGTATTTGATTACCGATACGCCGCTGAAAGCGCTGACGGTTTTTGCAATGCCGATGATTCTCGGCAGCTTTTTTCAGCAGGTATACAATATGGCTGACTCCATTATCGTCGGTCAGTTTGTGGGTTCCTCTGCGCTGGCGGCGGTTGGTGCCTGTGCAGCTCTGACCAATGTTTTCATTTGCGTGGCACTGGGGGCTGGTGTTGGTGCAGGTGTGCTTGTGAGCCGCTATTTCGGTGCCAGGGAGTATGGCAAAATGAAAACCATTGTGTCTACATCTCTGATCAGCTTTTTGGTTCTGAGTATCCTCCTGGGTGTCTTTGGCTTTTGGTTTTCCCATGGGATGATGAGCGGCTTACAGACTCCTGCCGATATTCTGAAGGAAGCAGTGCTGTACCTGCGGGTCTATTTTGTGGGCTTTCCGTTTTTGTTCATGTACAATATTCTCTCCACCATGTTCACTTCCATCGGTGAATCAAAAATTCCGCTGGGGCTGCTGATCTTTTCCTCCATCCTGAATATTGGGATGGATCTTTGGATGGTAGCCGGTCTGGGGCTCGGCGTGTTCGGTGCCGCCCTTGCAACTTTGATCGCACAGGGCATTTCGGCTGTGCTTTCCTTTTTGATTTTTTTTAATCGGATGCGGCGGTATCAGAGTACCTTTTCCTGGTTTGACGGGCGGGAGCTGTGTTCCATGCTTCAAATTGCTGTTCCATCGGTTCTCCAGCAGTCTACCGTATCTATCGGTATGATGATTGTACAGGCGGTGGTAAATCCCTTCGGCACGCAGGCACTGGCAGGATATGCGGCAACAATGCGGGTGGAGAATGTTTTTTCCCTGATTTTCGTGTCCATCGGGAATGCGGTTTCGCCGTATGTTTCCCAGAACCTTGGCGCAAACAAAACCCAGCGCATCAAAAAAGGCTACCATGCAGCATTGGTATTGGATGTGTGCTTCGCGGCGCTTGCTTTCCTTGTTATTGAAACGCTGCACACACAGATTTCCTCGCTATTCCTTGGAAAAGACGGAACAGCCCTGGCCTATCAGGTGTCCGGGGATTATATGAGATGGCTTGGTTACTTCTTTCTCTTTATGGGAATCAAAATGGCGACCGATGGAGTTCTTCGCGGACTCGGGATCATGCGGCCATTCCTTATTGCCAACATGGTCAACCTTGCGATTCGCCTGTCAGTGGCTTTGATCTGTGCACCGCGTTTTGGCATTGATTTCGTTTGGCTTGCTGTGCCGGCAGGCTGGCTTGCAAACTTCCTGGTTTCCTATGCGGCACTCAGAAAATTCTGGCCGACTGAGAAGGTGGAGCTATCTTGATAAATTTGGAGGTCAGCACGGATTATTTTCTGATGGGCAAGTTTATTTGCTCTTTCTGACGGTGTATTTGTAGGAAGGGTGCAAAAGAGAAGAAATGGAGGACGCGATGCAGATAGTTCATTACGGAAATCTCTCCGCTTCCACAGTTCTGATTCAGCCGGTAGACGATCATGATCTGGAGGAGATGGAAACGGAATTAAACGAGATCAAAAAACAGGGAAAGGCAGACTTTCAGTTGATTGCGGTGAAAGTGGACAATTGGAATCGGGATCTTTCGCCCTGGGAGGCGTCGGCAGTCTTTGGCATAGAGGGCTTCGGAGATGGTGCGGGGGAGCTGCTGCAATTTCTTTTAGGACAATGTGTGGATCGCAGAAAAACGTATTATATCGGTGGATATTCGCTGGCGGGATTATTCTCTCTTTGGGCGGCATATCAGACGGATATCTTTGCAGGTGCTGCAGCAGTGTCTCCGTCTGTCTGGTTTCCGGGATTTCTGCAATATATGAAAGAACACGATATGAGAGCAAAGTCGGTGTATCTGAGCTTGGGAAACCGTGAAGAAAGAACCAGAAATCCGCTGATGGCAACCGTTGGGGACTGTATCCGGGAAGGGTATAATCTGTTAAAGATGCAGAAAATCCGAACGATTTTGGAATGGAATCCGGGAAATCACTTCAAAGATGCCGGAATCCGGACAGCGAAAGGGTTTGCGTGGCTCATAAGGAATCAGGGGGCCGAGTAATCATGGGTCAGACCGTGATATGCTTTTTCAGGAGCCTATTTTACAGTGGCTTCTGCAGAACAGAAAGAAAACCTGCTCACTTCGGAAATGACGCTTCGTTCGGCGCTGCAGTTTTTGAATGTTCCGGGAGAAGTGATCCGAAAAGCCGATGAAATGCTTTCGGAGATTCCAAATCGGAAATAATAATGATAATTATTACTATTGTTATGCGAAATAGACAAATCTAACAGTCATTCGTTGGATTTCATTTTATAAGATGGTAAAATAGCTTCAGAACGATGGGAAAATCCGTCGTAGAGTATCCGTCAATTATAGATATACAAACATGTAGCAGCAGGAGAAGGAGGAACGATGGACAGCATTTTTCACAGAATCAGTGTTCGCAGGTATGAAGACAAACAGGTGGAAAAAGAAAAGTTGATGCAGATTTTGCGGGCGGGTATGCAGGCACCCAGCGCGTGTAACCAGCAGCCGTGGGAATTTTATGTGGTGACGAATCCGGAAAAGATCAAAGCGCTTTCCAAAGCGACACCCTATGCGGGATGTGCAGCAAACGCGCCGGTCGTAATCGTGCCTGTATATCGGAAGGAAGGACTGAGTGCTCCGGATTTTGCGCAGATTGACCTTTCGATTGCACAGGAAAACATGTGGCTTGAAACGGATGCACAGGGGCTTGGCGGTGTGTGGATCGGAATCGCTCCGATGGAAGAATGGATGGAGGAAGTTCATAAGCTGCTGGAGCTGCCAAAAGAGGTGGCGGTATTTTCCCTGTTTGCGCTCGGATATCCGGCGGAAAGCCGCGCGCAGGAAGATCGCTTCCATCCGGAGCGGATTCATTTTCTGGAGTGAAACAGAGTTCGAGTGCGGACGTGAGCCGTGTCAGGAGCCTATGATGAAAACATTCAAAAACGGAGAACAACATGATAACAGTATTATGCTATAAAAAATGCACCACCTGTCAGAAAGCATTCAAATGGCTGGATGCAAACGGCGTGGAGTACAAAGAGCGCGCGATCAAAGAAGAGAATCCAACCTATGAGGAACTCAAAACGTGGTATGAAAAGAGCGGACTGCCGCTGAAAAAATTCTTCAACACGAGCGGAATGCTCTATAAGGAGCTGGGATTAAAGGATAAGCTGCTGGAAATGTCCGAAGAAGAGCAGCTAAAGCTTCTTGCGACGGACGGAATGCTCGTGAAGCGTCCGCTCGTAGTCGGAGAGAAAACGGTGCTGACCGGATTTTCTGAAAAAGCCTGGACAGAGCAGCTTTTAGGACAAAAGACATCTTAGGCTGAGAAACAGCGGAAAGGAGCTTAGGTATGAAACTGTTATTTCGGCAGAGATTTTTTTCATGGTTTGACAGTTATGATATTTACGATGAAGACGGCAATACAGTGTATGTGGTAAAAGGGCAGCTTTCCTGGGGACACTGCCTGAAAGTCTTCGATGCGTCAGGACAGGAGCTGGGGACGGTCAAAGAAAAAATCCTGACCTGGCTGCCGAAGTTCGAACTGTATGAGGGCATCAGCTACGTTGGATGTATCAGCAAGGAGTTGTCCTTTTTCAAACCCCGCTATGATATCGACTGCTGTGGCTGGCATGTAGAGGGCAGCTTTCTGGAATGGGATTATTCCATTACCGGGGCAGCAGGAGAGCAGGTAGCGGTGATTTCAAAAGAAATATTCCATATGACGGACACCTATGTCCTTGATATTGTCAATCCGGTGAACGCGCTGCGGGTGCTGATGTTCGTGTTGGCGATCGACGCGGAAAAATGCTCCCGGAGTTCAAACTGAGTGCGCGGCAAAGAGAATCAGGGGTCAGAAGCCGGTCAAAGCCTTCTGGGAAAGTCTGAATGATGAGCAATAGGAAGAGGTATGGTGAAACAGAATACGACAATCATTTATGAGAATACAGTTGCAGGGACATTCGTCCGCAGAATGAACCGATTCACGGCAGAGGTGCTGATTGACGGAGCACCGCAGATTGTTCATGTGAAAAATACAGGGCGTTTGCAGGAGCTTCTGATGCCGGAAGCAAAGGTAACGCTGCAGAAGACATTGAACCCAAATCGAAAAACGGCATATGATCTGATTTCTGTATACAAACCAAAGCTAAAATGGGTGAATATCGACAGTCTGGCACCGAACGCTTTGATGAAGCAGCAGTTAATGAGTCTGAACTACGAGCTGGTGAAGCCAGAATATACCTATGGGGAATCCAGAATTGATTTTTATATGGAAAGAGACGGGGAAAGATTCCTGACGGAAGTAAAGGGCTGCACGCTGGCAGATGATTTGCATCTGGGAACCGGATTATTTCCGGATGCACCAACGGAGCGAGGCGTGAAGCACTTGCATGAACTGGCAAAAGCAGCAAAGGAAGGCTATCATTGCTCAATTGCCTTTGTGATTCAGATGAATGGAATTCATCGGGTAATGCCAAATGAAGCGGCACAGCCGGAGTTTAAGGAAGCACTTGTGAAGGCTGCCAGGGAGGGAGTCCAGATCGTCTGCTACAGCTGCCATGTAGAGGCTGACAGCATAAAAATTACAGGCGTAGTGGAAGATACTTCAAGATTTGTGGAGGCACAGAGGAGGAAGTCGGAATGACTGGAGAAATGATGTGGGAGGAATATTGCCGTACAACGAATACGAATTGCAATACACGGCACGATATATGGAAGTTTTGCGGCGGCGGTGCGGCTGCTGACGAACTTGCGAATCTTGTACTCGCCGGAATAAAGACTGCAACTGCAAGCACAAAACTCGCCTATGAACTGGAGGGTGAAAACTTGCCGGAGGTCGGGACATACAGTGTGATTCTTTTTGACAATGAAGAGGCGGCGTGTATCATCCGTGATACAAAAGTATCTGTTGTTCCGTTCAATCAAGTCAGCGCAGACCACGCTTTCAAAGAGGGCGAAGATAACCGCAGCTTGAAAAAATGGCGCGAAGTGCATCGGAGAGCTTTTACTCCAGACTATAAGGCCGTTGGTCTGGATTTCGATGAAAAGGGAGATTGCGTCTTGGAAGAATTTGAAGTGGTATATCGGTAAAGCAAAATTCAGGTGAACGAAATCGCTGCACGATGGCCCGTCAAGGCTGTGGTGCAGTTTTCTCTTTAACCTAAAAAGAGGTCAGGGGTCAAACCCCCCGGTCAAAACCGGTGGCACTGGCATTGAGAGAAGATGCAGATTATCAGAAACGATATTACAAAAATGAGCGTTGACGCAATCGTCAATGCTGCCAATACTTCTCTTTTGGGAGGTGGTGTGGACGGCTGCCTTCATTGTGCATCCGTGGTCAAAGGGACAGACCGTGCGTCAAACTTAAAAATCGGAAGTTGTCGTTTTATTAATTTACATATATGCCTTTTACATAAAAAAGTGTTATTTTAGTTCCGCAACCGTTCGCAACCAAAGAAATATCGTGATAGTTGGTGGTAGCAACCATGAAATTTCATTATCATGAAGTCACGAAAGGAGGTGATTAAGAGTGAAATATGATTTTTTAGGAGTTATTGTTTTTGGTATTGTACTGCTAATCGGGGTGGCGGTGATAGCGGCATTTATCACTGTGGGAATTTTCCTCATAAGAGCATTGAGTAGATATGTCAAATCAGGCAATGTCAGAAAAGAAAAGTCCAGCATCAAGAAATCTCTCGGTGAGGTTTTGAAGCAGCATCGTGAAGCGTGTAAGATGACGCAGGAGTTTGTTGCAGAATCTATCGGTGTAAGCAGGCAGGCTGTCTCTAAATGGGAGACCGGAGCATCTGACCCAAGCACTTCCAATCTGCTTACACTTGCAAAATTGTTCAACACTACGGCAGAAGAACTATTACGTGAAGTACAATAAGCGTGTAAAACGGATGTAAGACAACTGATTCATTATAAAGGGCTATCAGATATGAAGAATAAAAAGACAAGAAGATTTAAGATAAGATATATCGTTTTTGGATTATTAGGTGTTATGGCTTTAGCGGCACTTGTATTTATGCGTTTTGGAGGTTTTGGCACAGGAGAAAATGTGAATCCAGAAGAGTTTTTAGCTTATGCTGAACCCGTGGAAAATATAACTGTGCCTGAAAGTGCAAAAATAATTGCATTGGGAGAAGCTACTCACGGAAATGCAGAATTTCAGCAGTTGAAGCTGGAAGTGTTCAAGCAGATGGTAAAAAATAATGGTGTTAGGGCGTTTGCCCTTGAAGGTGACTACGGCGGCTGCGAGCAGGTAAACCGATATATACACGGCGGTGAGGGGACAGCACAGGAAGCAGCCGCAGCGATTGGATTTTCCATTTATAGAACGGAAGAGATGGCAGAACTTATCTCCTATATGCGCCAGTACAATGAAAGTGCATTGGAAGGCGAAGACCTTCGCTTTTACGGTTTTGATATGCAGAGGATTTCTTACAGCATGAGGTTTTTGGAAGAATCCTGCAAAGAACTGGGAGTGGACACAACAAACTTGCAGAAACTTGTGGAAGGTGAAAACTGGAGCAGTGAATGCGATTTATCTACTCGAATTGAAAACCTTACACAAGTGAAGAAAGAATTGGAAAGCAAGAACGGTTCGGAAAATGCAATTCACTTTGTAGATATTTTAATGCAGCATTCCAAGCTTCAAACTCTGACAAATGCTGAAGGTGCTACATTAAGAGATCAATTTATGGCAGAAAATGTACAGTGGATTTTACAGCAGGAGCAGCGAAACGGGCATGAAAACATCTTTGTGACAGGTCACAACAGCCATGTCGCAAAATGGGGCAGTTCTGACTCGATGGGTAAACTTCTTTCCAAGGACGCAGCAAACGGTTACTATGTCATTGGTACCGATTTTTATAAAACCCATTGCAATATGCCGACCCGTTCGCATGAAAAGCGTACAATTCAGGTGTTTTATTCCCATGATCCTTTAACAAAGGCGGCAAAACTGGCGGGATTTGATATTTGTTGGTTGGATTTTACTAAAGTCCCGGAAAATTCTGAACTGGGTAGGCAGGCTTCTGAATATACCTATATGGGAACACTTGGAGAAAGCTACTCAATCATTATGCGACTTCTTCCTCCAAGTTATCGAATGTTTCAACCTCCTGCGGTGCTTTATGATAGTATGATATTTGTAACGGATGCGAACCCTACAAAAATATTAGAAGAATAACGTATGCAAAACTTCAAGTTTATCAAATCATATAAAATAAAGAACAAATGGAGAACAACACAATGAGCAAAGCAGTTATTTACTATTCATTAACAGGAAATACAAAAGAAGCCGCCAAAGAGATTGCAAGAAAACTGGGCGCAAAATTATTTGAGATCGATTTGGCAAAGCCGCTTCCGCGAAAACCGGCGGCGAAAATGCTTGTCGGCGGAATGCAGTCCACATTTGGAAGAACACCAAAAATAAAAGGCGTTCCCGATAATATAG
>UMBV01052352.1_pt1 | contig 13223 bp, 12 predicted proteins | sample 1964061 | NCBI WGS metagenome assembly UMBV01 (sample SAMEA4835951, study PRJEB28245) | human gut metagenome | biome: gut microbiome; material: fecal sample | place: Denmark | collected 2008
CACACATAAGCAAAGTCCCAGGGCATGAAGCAGCTCATGGCAGGCGGCGGTGTCGCTCTCATCGGTACTACCCTCGTACCTCTGCTCTCCGGTTTGTTCTAATTTCAGAAGGAGGTAATCGCCTTTGGACAGCATACTCCAACAGATAACAGACTGGCTGAAAGAAATGCTCGTTTCAGCTATTATGGGAAATCTGTCGGGGATGTTTGAGTCCGTCAACAACCAGGTTGGCGAGATTGCGACCTCCGTGGGAATGACCCCCGCTGCGTTTTCGCCGGGGGTCTTTTCCATGATTCGTAACATCTCCGAATCGGTAATTATCCCGATAGCGGGTCTGATCTTGACCTTCATCGCTTGTTACGAGCTGATTCAGCTAATCATTGACCACAACAATCTGGCAAACTTTGAAACCTGGATTTTTTTCAAATGGGTCTTTAAGACCTTCGTTGCGGTCATGTTAATCACCAACACATTCAACATCACCATGGCAGTATTCGATGTGACACAGCACGTCGTGAATGCCAGTGCCGGTATCATCGCAAGCGACACGGCAATAGATGCTTCGGCACTGGATACCATGCAAGCAACCCTGGAAGCAATGGAACTGGGTCCTCTGCTTGGATTGTTCCTCCAGTCATTCATTGTTCAGGTAACAATGTCGGCTCTGGCGGTGGTCATTTTCGTAATTGTCTACGGTCGTATGATCGAAATTTACCTGATGGTAAGCCTTGCGCCGATTCCTTTCTCCACTTTTGGCAACCGTGAACAGAGCAACATCGGTCAGAATTATCTGCGCTCTCTGTTCGCCATTGGATTTCAGGGATTTCTTATCATCATTTGTGTCGGCATCTATGCGGTGCTGGTTCAGTCGGTTGCGTTCAGCAGCGACATCATTGGTTCCATCTGGGGAGTCATGGGCTACACAGTGCTTCTGTGCTTCACGCTGTTTAAGACAGGAACCCTGGCTAAGAGTGTATTCAGCGCCCACTAACGGAAAGGAGGAATCGGTTTGGCAGCATATATCCCCGTGCCCCGTGACCTGACGAGGGTGAAAACCAAGGTGTTCTTCAATCTGACCAAACGCCAGCTGATCTGCTTCGGTGTGGCGGCACTCATTGGGGTGCCGCTTTTCTTTCTGGTGAAAAGCACCGGCAATGTCAGTCTGGCAGCACTCAGCATGATTATTGTCATGCTTCCTCTGTTCTTTTTGGCAATGTACGAAAAGGACGGTCAGCCTTTGGAGGTCATCGCAGGACATTTTATTCAGGCAAAATTTGTCCGTCCCAAGCTTCGTCCTTACAAGACGGACAACTATTATGATGCTTTGATGCGTCAGCACAATCTTGAAAAGGAGGTAAACGTATTGTTTTTCAAGAAGAAAAAGCAGGAACGCCAGGTAAGAGTTCCTGCAAATCTCAACGCAAAACAGCAGAGAGAGGTTAAAGCTGTTGTTGAGAAAGCAAAAAAAGACAACGGTGTACCGCAGACAGCCCAGCAGTCCATTCCCTTTCAGAGAATGTTTCCCGATGGTATCTGCCGAGTCACCGACAGCTACTACACCAAGACCATTCAGTTTCAGGACATCAACTACCAGCTGGCACAGCAGGAAGATAAGACTGCGATCTTCGATGAGTGGTGCAGCTTCCTGAACTTCTTCGATAGCTCCATCCACTTTGAACTGTCCTTTATGAACATGAGTACCGATGCTGAAAGTTTTGAAAAAAGTATTCGCATTCCGTTTCAGAAGGACAACTTCAATTCGGTTCGTGCCGAGTACAGTCAGATGCTGAAAAAGCAGTTGGCTCAGGGCAACAACGGCCTGACAAAGACCAAGTACCTGACCTTCGGCATTGAAGCCGACTCCATGCGGCAGGCAAAGCCGAGACTTTCCCATATTGAGAACGATCTGCTCAATAACTTCCGTCGCCTGGGTGTCATCGCCACGCCAATGAACGGAAAGGACAGACTTCGGCTCATGCACTCCATGTTCCACATGGGTGAGAGCGACAAGTTCTTCTTTGACTGGAAGTATCTTGTGGAATCCGGACTGTCCGTTAAGGATTTTATTGCACCTACGGGCTTTGCGTTCAAGACCAACCGTACCTTCCAGATGGGCAGTCTTTATGGCTCCATGTCCTATCTGGCAATCACCGCTTCGGACATCAGTGACCGTATGCTGGCAGATTTTCTGGATATGGAGTCCAGTCAGATTGTGACCATGCACATCCAGTCGATAGACCAGACTGCGGCAATCAAGACCATCAAGCGTACCATCACTGAGCTTGACCGTTCCAAGATCGAGGAACAGAAAAAGGCGGTTCGCTCCGGCTACGACATGGACATTATCCCCTCTGACCTTGCCACTTATGGTAAGGATGCCAAGGCTCTCCTGAAAGAGCTTCAGAGCCAGAACGAGCGAATGTTCATGGTGACATTCCTGGTGATGAATACCGGTCGCACCGAGCAGGAACTGGAAAACAATGTGTTCCAGGCGCAGAGTATCGCCCAGAAGCACAACTGCAACCTGCGCCGACTGGATTTTCAGCAGGAACAGGGGCTTATGAGCAGCCTGCCGCTGGCACAGAACCTCATTGAAATCCGTCGTGGACTGACGACCAGTTCCACGGCTATTTTTGTACCTTTCACTACCCAGGAACTGTTCCAGTCTGGCGGCGAGAGCCTGTACTATGGTCTGAACGCTCTGTCCAACAACCTGATTATGGTGGACAGAAAGAAGCTAAAGAACCCCAATGGACTTATCCTTGGTACTCCCGGTTCCGGTAAGTCCTTCTCCGCAAAGCGTGAGATCACCAATGCGTTTCTTGTGACCGACGATGACATTATCATCTGCGATCCGGAAGCCGAGTATGCGGCTCTGGTTCACAAGTTCAACGGACAAGTGGTGAAGATCAGTTCTGCCAGCACAAACTTCATCAACCCGATGGACATCAACGCCAATTACTCCGAGGACGATAATCCCGTTGCTCTAAAAGCGGACTTTATCCTGTCCCTCTGTGAGTTGGTTGTGGGCGGTAAGGACGGCTTGCTCCCTGTTGAAAAGACGGTCATTGACCGTTGTGTGCATCAGATCTATCAGAAGTATTTTGATGACCCCAAGCCTGAGAATATGCCTATCCTGGAGGATTTGTACAACGCACTTCTGGCACAGGAGGAAAAGGAAGCCCACCATGTAGCGACTGCCTTGGAAATCTATGTTAAGGGTTCGCTTCGTCTGTTCAACAATCGGACCAATGTGGACATCAATAACCGTTTGGTGTGCTACGACATCAAGGAGCTGGGCAATCAGCTGAAGAAAATCGGCATGCTGATTGTTCAGGATCAGGTGTGGGGTCGAGTGACAGCCAACCGCAGTGCCGGTAAGTCTACCAGATACTACATTGACGAGTTCCATCTGCTTTTGAAGGAGGAGCAGACAGCCACCTACTCCGTAGAAATCTGGAAAAGATTCCGTAAATGGGGCGGCTTGCCGACCGGTATTACCCAGAATGTCAAAGACCTGCTGCGTTCCCCGGAAATTGCCAATATCCTCGAAAACTCTGACTTCATCTATATGCTGAATCAGGCGAGTGAGGACAGAACCATTTTGGCGAAGCGTCTGAACATCTCTCCCCACCAGCTGTCCTATGTGACCAACTCCGGCGAGGGTGAGGGACTTCTGTTCTATGGCAATGTCATTCTGCCGTTCGTTGACAGATTCCCGACCGATCTGGAACTGTACCGCATTATGACTACGAAGCTGTCTGAGGTGGTTCGAGACAAGGAGGGGTAATTCATGGCAAAGAAACCTACCCGTCTGCGATTTACCGAAGATGACCTTTCCGATGCCAGCGTGAGCAAAGCCGCCGGTCGTGCAGACAAGGCGGCTGACAAAGCGGAAAAAGCGGTGGATAAACTCCCCGGCAAAAAGAAGAAAAGCAAGCTCCATCAGGAAACAGATAAGGCTTCCATCGGAAAAGCGAAGCTGCGTTTTGAAAAGGCAGCTACGGATGTGGAAGTGGAACGACCTTCTGTAAGCAAGCACATGGCAACCCGTGGTGCGGTGGCATCCGTCACTTCCAAGGCACACAGAGCAGTCTCCGAGTATGAGGATGACAATGTTGGTGTGCAGGCAGTCCATGAGACAGAACAGGCAGTCGAAACGACTGCCTACACTGTCGATCATGCGGTGTACAGCCACAAGCTGAAAGCCCATGCCAAAGCTGACAAGCTGGTTGAGAAGTCGGACAGAGCCAATGTGGATGCGCTCTATGAGAAATTCAAAAAGGACAATCCCGATGCTTCTTCCAATCCGTTTTCAAGGTGGCAACAGAAACAGGCAATCAAGAAAGAATATGCTGCCGCCAGAGCTGGTAAGGATACGGCGAAATCTGCTTCGACAGCAACGAAAGGTGCTGGGAAAGCCGCCAAGGAGACAAAATCGGTGGTGGAAAAAGTCACCGAGTTTTGTGCGTCCCACAAGAAAGCCATCATCATTATTCTCTGTGCGGCGCTCATGTTCATGGTGATTGCCAGTATGTTTTCCTCCTGTGGTGCCATGTTCCAGGGAAGTATGCAGACAATCCTTGGAACTTCGTTTACGGCCAACGATGAGGACATCATTGGTGCGGACAATGATTATAAGGCTTTGGAAGCCGCCTTGCGAAACAAGATCAATAACATTGAACGCACCCATCCAGGCTATGACGAATACCGCTATGACCTGGACGAAATCAACCACAACCCCTACGAACTGGCTGCATACCTGACAGTGAAGTTCGAGGACTATACCCGTGCGGAAGTGCAAGGCACTCTGCAAGCTCTGTTCAATCAGCAGTATGAGCTGACCTTGACAGAAGAAGTGGAAATCCGTACCCGAACCGAGACCCGCACCGGCACAACCACTTCCACAGACCCCGAAACTGGCGAGACAACAACGGAGGAATACGAGTACGAGGTTGAAGTTGAGTATGAGTATTATATCTTGAATGTAAAGCTGGAAAATAAGGGCTTAAACCGAGTGATCGGCAGTTTCGGAATGACCGAGGAGGAAATGGAGCGTTACGCAGTATTGCTCCAGACAAGCGGCAACAGACCTGATATTTTCGGGGATGACATCTATGCCGTGACCGGCGAGTACACCGACTATGATATTCCGGGCGAAGCACTGACCGATGTGAAGTTTGCCAAGATGATTCGGGAAGCGGAAAAATATCTGGGCTATCCCTATGTTTGGGGCGGCAGTAGTCCTTCTACTTCCTTCGACTGCTCTGGTTTCGTGTCCTGGGTCATTAACAACTGCGGCAATGGTTGGAGCGTAGGTCGTTTAACTGCCAACGGTCTGATGGGTGTATGTGACATTATTCCTCGAAGCTCTGCGAAACCGGGTGACCTGATATTCTTCCAAGGCACTTACGATACCTCTGGTGCATCGCACGTTGGTATTTATGTCGGTAATGGGATGATGATTCACTGCGGAAACCCGATTTCCTATGCTTCGATTGAAACGAGCTACTGGCAACAGCATTTTTACTGCTTCGGCAGAATCCGATAAAAGAAAGGAGAATCCCTATGGGCGCAAAATTGGATAGACTTCGTGCAGACCTGGAAAAAGCCCGAAAGAAAAGGGCTGAATGGGATGCCAAAGTGAAAGACCTGGAACGCAGATACCGTGAGGAAGAAAACTCTGAGATTCACGATATGGTTCACGCTGCGAATCTGACCCCTGACCAGCTGGCTGATCTGCTCCGTATGTTTGCGGAAGATGCAGCCCCGAAGCCTGCGGTCATCAATACTATTACAAGTGAGGAGGAAACCTACCATGAAAACTAAGAGATTGAGTGCTATGCTTCTGGCATTGGTGCTGTGTATGAGCAGTTTTTCCATGACGGCATTTGCCTATTCGGATGAAACGACCTCCACCGAGGAAACGGTGGAAGCTACCACCCCTGTTTCGGAGACTGCCGAGGACGATACGACCACGGAGGAGCTTCCTTATAACTTCACCGTGACTGAGGACGGCAAAATCATCTTCTCCTTCAACGGCGAAGAATATGAGTATGACATGGAATCCGAGGAAACCACAACAAAGGGCAAAGTGGTGACTGGCGGTTCCCGTCTAAATGTGCGTACCGGAGCCGGTATGAATTATGAAATCATCGACCAGCTTCGTCCCGGCGAGGAAGTGGTTGTGATCGGCACCGAGGGTGACTGGTATGAAATCACCGTACCTGAAAAGCATGGCTATGTACACAGCGACTATCTGGAAATACTGGAAACGGCGCAGAGCAACAGCGAAATGGACATGGCTCTGGTGATGATGTTTATGAGTATGTTCCAGAACATGAATACGGAAACGAATAACAGTACCGGCGATGGTGCTTTGACCCCTGATGGCAATATGAGCCTTGTGGACGATTACGGTTCTCCTACTGGTGAGGGCAAACAGTTCATTACCGTGACAACCAAGACCGGCAATATCTTTTATATCATCATCGACCGTGATGATAAGGGACAGGAAATCGTTCACTTCCTGAATCTCGTTGATGAAGCTGACCTGATGAAGCTCATGGACGAGGAAGAAGCGGCACAGTTTACAGAGCCTGTTGAGGAACCTGTTGTGACGGAGCCTACCGAGCCTGAACCTACTGAACCGGAACCCGTGGAGCCTGAGCCTGAGAAAAAGCCCAATATGCTGCCTGCGATTATTTTGATTATCGCCATGGCTGGCGGCGGTGGCTTCTTCCTCTTTAAGAAGTTCCAGGAGAAGCAGAAAGCAAAGGAACAGGCAAAGCCTGATCCGGATGCGGACTATGTGGACGAGAACGATTATGGTTACGATGAATCCGAGGAGTTCATGGACGATGATGACGAGGACTTCTCCGAGGATGAGGATAACGAACCTGTGTAACAGGTAACAGGCAGAGCCTGGGACAGCCTTCGGGCTGTCTTTACATAGTACCCAGCTATCTTTTTGAAACATGGTATGGTATAATGAGGTCGATAACTTACGCCTTTGTGGGCATGATACGAATCGTGTCATACATGTGAAAGAGCGATTCTTTCGTCATTTTACGCTTTCTGATAAGGTGAAACTGTCGAAAAGACAAACCAATGCAGAAAGGACGTATAATGATGAAAAAGAATGGAAAACAGGTTTTATTATTCGGAGGTATACTTATTGTAGCGTTTGCAATATGGACAGCTTTGATCCAGATGGTAGATGTGCAACCACTTGGCCAGAACGGAACTAATATTGGATTTGCAGCATTCAATTGCTGGTTCCATCGTTTGACAGATGTTAATATGACAATTTATACGATTACCGATTGGATGGGGCTTATTCCTTTAATTGTATGCCTTATTTTTGCAGGTATTGGACTGGTTCAGTTAATAAAGAGAAGAAGTCTTTTCAAGGTCGATCCAGATATCATTATTCTGGGAGTTTATTATGTTGTTGTGATACTGGCATACTTCATTTTTGAGATCATCCCAATCAATTACAGACCAATTTTAATCAATGGAATTATGGAGGCTTCTTATCCTTCTTCAACGACATTACTGGTATTGTGTGTGATGCCGACTTTGATTGAACAGATTCAGCGAAGAATGTCATGTTCTGCATTGAAGAGAATCATAACGATTCTGGCAATTGCTTTTTCGGCATTCGTGGTTATCGGCAGATTGATTTCCGGAGTACATTGGTTTACGGATATTGTGGGTGGTGTATTGTTAAGTGCCGGATTATTTACTGTCTATAAAGCAGTAGTTATGCTGACAATAAAAAAATGAAATAGAAAAGGAGGTTCAGGAGGTGGAATTTCATGAAAAGCTTCAAGAATTAAGAAAGAGCCGAGGTTTAACGCAAGAAGAACTGGCTGAAGCATTATTTGTTTCCAGAACTGCAATTTCCAAATGGGAATCCGGAAGAGGGTATCCAAGCATAGATTCCTTAAAGGAGATATCCAGATATTTCTCTGTGTCCATTGATGACTTATTATCCGGAGATCAGTTGGTTTTGATTGCGGAAAAAGAAAACAAATCAAATCTCCATGGTCTATGTGACCTGTTATTTGGAGTTGTCGATTTGCTTTCTTTGATGCTTGTTTTTCTTCCATTGTATCCCAAGCCGGTTGACGGATATATCTATTCGGTAAATCTTATTGAGTATGTAGATAATGAGATTTGGATTTGTATGACCTACTGGGGCCTTTTTATCTCATTAACGATTATTGGGATTGTGAATATACTAATGGTCAATTTCAAATTTGAAAAGGGAAAAAAGGTGATTACTTTTTTGTCTTTAGGGATTGGTATCATTACTGTTTTGTTTTTGGCAATTGCGAGAGAACTATACGCAGTAACGGTGGCTTTTCTGTTGTTCCTCATAAAAGGGGGGTTACTCTATAAACGAGCTACGGTAGGTCGATAAGGAGTTGAGCCATACAACTTCCTATTTGCAGAACTGAATATCGGCTTATACATAGCAGTCATGCACTACGGTGTGTGGCTGCTTATTTTTTTGGAAAGGAGCAGATGCAAATGAAATTAGTTTTGGCTGAGAAACCCTCAGTCGCCCAGAGTATCGCAAAGGTGCTTGGAGCCAATAAGCGAAGCGACGGATACTTGGAAGGCAATGGCTATCTGGTCAGTTGGTGCGTGGGTCATCTGGTGGAGCTGGCACAGCCAGAAGCCTATGACGAGCGATACGGCAAGTGGGTCTATAATGACCTGCCGATCTTTCCGACCGACTGGAAGTACGAAGTATCTTCCGCAACCAGGAAACAGTTCGGTATCCTGAAAAAACTTATGGCCAGAGAGGATGTTACAAGCCTTGTGTGTGCAACAGATGCCGGTCGTGAGGGTGAGCTGATCTTCCGTCTGGTCTATCATCAGTGCCGATGCAAGAAGCCGGTAGAGCGACTTTGGATTTCTTCCATGGAGGATTCCGCAATCCAGGAGGGCTTTGATAACCTCCGTCCCGGAACTGAATACGATGCTTTGTATGAAGCAGCCCTGTGTCGAGAGCGAGCCGACTGGATTGTTGGTATTAACGCTACTCGACTTTTTTCGACCCTTTACGGGCAGACCCTGAATGTTGGGCGAGTCATGACCCCTACCCTTGCTATGGCGGTCATGCGTGAATCGGCTATTGCGGCATTTCGCCCGGAGCCGTTCTATACCGTTCAGCTTTCTATGGATGGCTTTACTGCCGCCAGTGAACGCTTTAAGAATAAGCCCGAAGCGGATACCATCAGTAAGGCTTGTTCTGGTTCGGCGGCTGTTGTCACCAAGGCAGAGCGCAAAGAAAACGGAGAAACCGCCTGCGCTCTATGACCTGACCAGTTTACAGAGAGATGCCAACCGTGTGCTGGGCTTTACGGCACAGCAGACTTTGGATTACACCCAGAATCTCTATGAAAAGAAGCTGGTCACTTATCCCCGTACCGACAGCAAATTTCTGACTGAGGATATGGCACACAGTCTGTCTGACCTTGTGCAGATGGCTTTCCACGCTTTCCCTGTGGACGGTGTGGAGCGTGTTCCTGTGAATGCTTCTCAGGTCATCAACAACAAAAAGGTCACAGACCACCATGCCATCATCCCCACCAGAGAATTGCAGAAATGCAATCTGGATGAGCTTCCCAAGGGTGAGCTTGCAATTTTGCAGCTGATTTCCACCCGCCTGTTTGTGGCTGTGGGAGATCCACACCGATACGCAGAGACAGTGATCGAACTGGACTGCGGAAGTACCTCTTTCTCTGCAAAGGGAAAAACAGTCTTGCAGATGGGATGGAAAGGATTGGAGAAGAAACACTCTTCGACAAAATCCGACAAAGAGGAAAAAGAACTTCCTGAGGTTTCCGTTGGTGACAAGCTGACGGTATCGAGCAGCGAGGTCAAGGAAGGTAAAACCTCCCCTCCGAAACATTACACCGAGGACACGCTGCTTTCGAGCATGGAAACTGCCGGTGCAGATGAAATGCCTGACGAGGTGGAGCGTAAGGGTTTGGGAACCCCGGCGACCAGAGCCGGTATCATCGAAAAGCTGGTGCGTATCGGTTTTCTGGAGCGTAAAGGCGATAAGAAAACAAAGTACCTTATCCCAACCCATAAAGGAACTGCCCTTGTGACGGTTATGCCTGAACAGATTCAGTCCCCGTCCATGACAGCGGATTGGGAAGAAAAGCTGCTGCTCATTGAGAAAGGCGAATATGCCAGTGAGGACTTTATGGACGAGATCAAAGATGTGATTGCCGGGTTGGTTCAGAATTACGAAGTCATTCGGGATTCTGAGGTGCTTCTGTCAAAAGAAGCAAATGCCATTGGTAAATGCCCTGTCTGCGGTAGTGCCGTAGAGGACAAAGCCAAGGCATTTTTCTGTTCCAACCGGAGCTGCAAGTTCGCCCTCTGGAAGAACAATCGGTACTTTGAGAGTATCGGTAAAAGCATGACCTCTGCCACGGCGCAGAAACTGCTTGCCTCCGGTAAGGTCAGACTGAAAAACTGCAAGTCGAAAAAGACGGGCAACACCTTTGATGCCACAGTCTATATGGAGGTCTCCGAGGATGGACAGACCCGGTTCAACATGGAATTTGACAATGGAGGAAAGCGTAAATGACGAATGCGTACAATCCGGATGGCAAGGACATCCGATTTATCGACAGCCACTATAAGGACTTGTTCCGGATTCCTGACGGTGGCTGCGTCCAGATTCACTATCCCGATGAGACCGTCGTAAAGCCCTGTAAATTTATCGACGAGTACCACACTCAGGTCGGCTACAATGTGTTCCACATTTGCCAGTTTGCTGAGATCATGGAACGCAACGGCGCAACCTACATGGCAGAGCCTGAAATTATGGGCGATGAAGCTGCCTGGAAGGTTGGCAGGGACAGAATCCTTGCGGTGCAGACCTGCGAGGATGGCTATGACTACACCCTGTTCGATGAGAACTACAACGATGTGGATGGTGGTCAGCTGGATAATCCGGATTTGACCATGATCGAAGCCAGAAAAGAGATTCTGGAGTCTTTTGGTCTGGAACACAGAGAGCTTCGTGCCATGGTCTATGAGGATGTGATGGAGCAGGCTTTTGAGGTTGGCAGACAGGCGGTTGTGGTGAATGACCCGATTGCAGAGCTTGCCGTTAAGCTCGACCGCTTTGCGGAGAACTTTGACCCTTATGAATATATGGATCAGGTCACGGATGTACAGGCGCATATCCAGGAAATCAAGGCAGACCTTGCCGCCGGTAATACGGCTCCATATCGTGAGTTCCTGGATACCGCCATTGAGGAGTCCCGTGCGGAAACTACCATAGAGGTTGCTAAGGTGCTGCGAAGTCAGCTCGACAAGATCGAACCGCCCAAGCGTGAGTCGGTCATGGAAAAACTGGCACAGGCGGCAGAAAAGACAGCACCTGCCACTTCGTCTCAAAAGCACAAAGAACCGGAACGATAAGGAGGTAGCCTATGAAGATTGAAAAATGGGATGATGTTCACGGCAATACCACCCCCGATGACAGAATGGTGGCGTTTTTGGAAAGCTCCACCGATTCTTACGCAGTCCTTCAGCTGAAACGCACGGATGAGACAGACGAGTTCCGCTTCATGCCGTACTGGCACATTCAGAAGCTGGAAAATCAGCCGACCATTGACCATTATGAGGTGGTCTACAATGGTCCGATTGAGCAGTCTGCCGCAGCTGCGGAACAGCTGGAAGCTCTGTACACCAAGTTCAATATCGACCACCCGGAGGACTTCCGTGGTCACAGTATGTCGGTCAGCGACATCGTAGCACTCAAGGTAGCCGGTGAGGTATCCTGTTACTATGTTGATGCCTTCGGTTTTGTGGAGCTTCCGAACTTTATGAAACCCGAAAACTATCTGAAGAACGCAGAGATGGCTATGGAGGACGACTATGGGATGCTGGATGGCATCATCAACAACGGCAAAGCTCCTGCCACGGAAGAAAGACCTTCCGTTCTGGAACAGCTGAAAGAAATGTCCGTTTTCGACACACCCCATAAACCGTCCAGAAGCCACCCGGAAAGGGATATGGAATGATGGATTTCACACACGACGAAATGAATTTGATGATGCTTTACAGCCCCGGCACTCTGTCGGGGCTGTGTGAAGCACTCAAGCAGATGAAGGTGCAGCTTTCTGAGGATGAAGCCGAACTTCGTGTCTTGGCTGATTCCGTTCTCAACAAACTGTCCTGCATAGACGATGAGACTTTTGAAAGGCTGAACCTTTATCCTGATTTTTAAGGATTGGAGGGAAACAATGAACGCTAAAGAGCGATTTTATTCCGGGATGGCGAGAGAAACCATCGGCAAGATCACCGCCAACAAGGACAACTGGACAGCCTTTCTGACTACGATGGCTCGCAACTATGATTTCACCTATCCCGAACAGGTGATGATTTACGCCCAGCGCCCTAACGCTACCTTCTGCAAGCCTTATGAGGAATGGAACGATGAAAAGTTCCGCAGATATGTAAAGCGTGGTTCCACGGGCATTGCCCTGTTTGTCACCAACCAAGACAAGCCTTATCTGCGCTATGTGTTCGATGTGGCTGATACTGGCACCCGCCGTTCTTCCCCTGTGTTAAAGCCCTGGGAAGTTACCCCTGAGAACCGTTCCTATGTGATGGATTCCATGGAACGCACCTTCGGCGTAAAAGCGGATGGGCTGCTTGAAGCACAGCTTGAGGACATTGCACAGTCCCTTGCAGCTGAGTATTGGGCTGACAGCAGAAAGCAGTTCCTCGACATCGTTGCGAATAGCTTCCTTGAGGAGTATGATGAACTTAACATCGAGGTAGCTTTCAAAACGGCAGTCGCAAACAGCGTATCCTACGCCATGTACAGCCGACTGGTGGAAAACCCTGATAACTACTTCGAGCATGAGGATTTCCAGAAAGTCTTTGATTTTAACAGCAGGCAGACCGTAAATGCCCTTGGTACTGCGGTCAACAGCATCAGCACAAGGATGTTCCAGGAAATCGAAAAAGCGATTGGTGAGTACGAGCAGAGCAGAACGGCTGAAAGGAGCGAATATGATGAACGAAATGACTTACAGACAGGTCGGGGATTACAAAATCCCGAACATGGAACTGGAGAACCGGAGCGACAGAGTTCTGGGCAAGTATGGCAGGATGCGCAGAGCGTTTCTGGAGCAGAACAATCCGATGCTCCTGAACGACATGATTCTGACGGA
>UMBV01043147.1_pt1 | contig 13076 bp, 7 predicted proteins | sample 1964061 | NCBI WGS metagenome assembly UMBV01 (sample SAMEA4835951, study PRJEB28245) | human gut metagenome | biome: gut microbiome; material: fecal sample | place: Denmark | collected 2008
TTCTATTTTATCTTGTTTGTACCCCTTGTACACCGATGTTTTCCAGATTGAAGCATAATTTCAATTTCTTCTTCTGTTCCAGAACCATACTCATCAGTAGGTGAGCCAAATCTTGTCCAGAAAATCGCAACTGCTGCATCACATTTATTTACAAACTGTTCGTTAAGTAATGCCTGTGGTTTTCCTCCAGACTGAGCATAAGAACTCTTACTCCAATGGCGAGTTTTTATTGTGATTCCTAAAGTTTCAGCATATAATTCATTAAACTCATCTACTGCAGCTTCAATCAATGTAACTTCTTTCTTAATATCACCTGGGCAAGAAATCAAAAGGTTATACAATGTCACATTTTGAGCCATTGATTACACCTCCCAAACAGTTTCATCCCCGCAAATATTACGAATTTTAAGGCGGAGAGGTTTCTTTGTGCTGCGGATGTAACCATCCCAGAACTCCTTGGTTTTATTGCCGTCTACGATAACATAGCCATTTTTATCAATCTTGATTTCACTATCAGAATGCCACTCACCACCGGTCGCAGTGCAATCCAAGCTAAGGAATTCAATAAGTTCCAAGCCTTCTTCACTGATTTCAATCGGTTTATACGGTTTCTTCGCGGAAGAATTAAGGAATGCTTTCTGATTGAATTCTGCAATTTTAGACAACACACGATCACTCATAAATTTATCAATAGCAACAGCATATCCGCCTGCAATTTCTTCTGCATGGAATTCTGTATAATCACCAATGACAACATCATCAAGAATTGATTTAAGATCACGCAATTCAATTTCTACAGTTGTACTGTCATCTTCTTTGATGAAATTCATAATCTCCACTTTATCAGTAATGTCGATATAGTAAACAATAACCTTTTTAATGTCATTATCCAATTCTGGAATCGCCTGATGGATAATACGGTTCATAGTCACTTTATCAAGAAGTTTTGATGCACTATCCATTAAGTTTGGCACGTAAACAGGAATTGTACCAAGCTTGCTGTTAGAAATAGCACCTTCCCAGAAAGAATCAAGGGAATCTTCATTTTTCAAGCCAGGAATCAAAGATTTAATTTTATCCATTGTCTGAACCGGATTACGATAAAGTTGAACGCCATCTTTAATTTCCAGCACATCGAATTCAGCCCCATCTGCGACAAGACGATCACGGGTTGTCTGAATAGAATTCAATCCAATATCACAATGAATAAATTTTCTGCCAAGTTTATTTGCGCAAACTGCAGTTGTTCCGCTGCCTCTAAAAAAGTCTGCAACTATTAAATTTATATCCGAAGAAGCTTGAATTGCCCTTTCAATCAATGCCTCTGGTTTTTGCGTAGCATATCCAACCGGTTCTTCTTTATCTGCAGGTTGAAGCATAGACATTCTCCAGACATCATCAATAGTCTTTTCTGATGATTCCTGGTAAATTACTCTACCATTTTCATCTTTTGCATTCACAAGCTTTTGAGTTTCAGAATCCCAAACCCTTTTAATTTGTTTAATAGTTTCATCTCTCTTTTCCTTAATGGGCAAGAAACTGTATATATCGCTTTTTGTATACAGAAAAATTACATCATGATTAGATGCAAATCTGTTTACATTCCCCTGCATTTTGTTGTAGTAATGCCAAACAATTTCATTCAGAAAATGTGATTCTCCAAATACTTCATCCAATAAGATTTTTACATAATGACCTATATGCCAATCAAGATGAACATAAATAGATGCCGTTTCGCTCATTATAGACTTAATCGCCATAAGATTTTCGTACATCCAGTTCAGATACTTTTCTTTATCCCATACATCACCGTACATCTTTTCTTCAAAAGCTTTCAATTCATCTACATCCAGCTCTTGTTCAGCCTGTGCAATAGCTTCTGCTACTTTCGGATTTCGACGGATATATACTTTCTTTGCGTAATCAGCACCACTCGCAAATGGTGGGTCAATGTAAACAAGATCAACCTGAATACCCTGCTCCTTCAGATAAGCGCAAGCAGAAACACATTCGCCACGGATAACCATATTTCCGTCAGCATTTTCGCCCACGGTTTCCTGTTTTTCCATTTCATACAAAGGCATGCCACGTTGCAATGTCATAGAAACATCATCAGCGCCTTTGTATCTCAATATTCTATTAAAATTACCAAGCACAGCCTGTCCTTCCACCGGCTCCGGTATAAACGGTACATATTTAATTGGCATTATTTTCTATCTCCTTCTTCGGCATACATACATCAACAAAGTATCTTCCATAACTATCTAAGGAAATGATATCACAATCACCAGATACATCTATTCTTACTCCACCAGGCAACTGACTATAAAGTCCAAAACGTTTTTGAATATATGGTTCTTTTTCAATTCGCTCTGCAACACCTTCATTCAAAAATCCAGCCGTAGAAATCAGTAACCCCAGTCTAAGTAAATTGCTAATTGATGCTGAAATTTGAAATGGGTCTCCAAGATCACATAATGCAGCATTATAATGATATGGCATAGCATTAATGTAATATTGCTGCTGGCTTTCAGCTAAATATAGCTTCACATGCGAAATTGTAATCTGATTGTAATCATTTATTCTACGTAAAACTTGTGCATCTAACGGTTCCATTTGTCTAACCGCATCTACATAAGAGCGATGTACCTGCTGAGCTTTTCGATTATCCATAGCCGTTGCCAACATTTCCTCATACATTTCTCTTAATTCTGCTTCATCATACGCATATCTTAATGCTTCTAAAACAGGTCCTGCTATTTTTACTGGTGGCACTTGAAGATTTTCTTCAGGAATGTCCTTAATTTTCTCTTTCAAATCATCTTCAAATGCCTCTAATTTATATCTAAATGTCAAGTTTGCTTTTTTCACAGGATACAAAACAACATTATTAAAAAAACCAACAACAGTAGATAAGGCTCCATCTGCCTGTCTTGCTGTTTCCGGAATATTCTTCTGGATTGCATTAGACATTGGTTCAATTATATCAGGTAAAATCGAATTCTTAGTGTCACTCATTATTCTTTCTCCTTAAAAAACTCACAGATTTTTTGATGTGTCTGTGTCAATCTATCTTTCTCTGGCATCGTATCTTCCAAATACAGGTAATCAAAACGTTCATAACCATACACAGCATTATTCTGTTTTGAAAACTCTGTTTCCATAAAATTCTTCTTATCTTTAAAGACTGGATCTTTGGCATAAATCTGCCCCTTGGTTTCCACTACAATAACCTTATGGATAACGCCATCTTTTCGTTTAAGGATAAGGAAGTCCGGTGTGTAAATACCAATGTAATTCCATTTTCCACTGGTTTTCTTATAGCACTTGATCTTAAACTCCGTCATAGCACGGTCGCCATTGTAATACACTTCCAGACCTAATTCTTCGATAATATCGAAGGATAATACTTCTCTTAAAAATGTTTGTTCAAAACCACTGTCTGTACGATATGGCAAGTAGTGGAACGAACGATTCTTATTTGGGTGAGATGATACACGCTGTTGTAATTCCAAACCGATTCTATCGTTTCCAGTTTCTATAGCAAGATCAATTAACTGCTGCGTCTTTTTATCAACTTTCAATTTTCCCTTATCGTCAGCTATTATGTTTTCAACAACATTCTGTCTTGGATAGTAGTCATCCAGATTATCTGCATATATCTCAGAAGTAAAATTTGCAATGTTCAACAAATTAGCTTCTTCTGGTATCAGTTCTTCTGTTGTATTGAAATCCGTTTTGTCACAAAAAGCTTTGCGAATATTGGCTTCTACCAACTTTTTATTGTACTTCGAACTGAAATATCGTGAGCCACCTTTTTCGTATGTGATTTTTTCATATACTACTTTTAACTGCTCTGTATATGCATTTAATTCTGCCATGGAAGGTGTTCCAAATCCACTTCTCATAATGCCATAAATCCAAGAATTAAAGGTTGCATATTCTGTACCATATTCAGCATCATCCACCTGGATATTGATATTATTTACATTCATAGAAAGATCTGTTGTTTTGATAATATTACCTGCAATTTGCGCTGAATCAACAGATTTTTCAATAGAAACTTCAGGATTTGTCTTTTCAACAGTAAGTGTATCATAGCTGATTTTCAGTTGATAAAACTCTACTTTAGGCAACTTTAAATACGCCGTACGATTATAACGTTTCAAAGTAGTCTTACTGTTGTCTGCAGAAGAAAATTCTTTAAGTGAAATATGGTGCTGCCGCTCAAGCTGCATATTTAATTTTTCGGCATTGCTTTCATTCAAATATATCAGCGCCGTTTCCTGACCGTTTTTAATCACCTGACGCAAGCATCGACAAGATGTCTGTAATACCATATTAGTTGGGCAGTCCCCTTCTTGAGAAAGAATAATACCTGTAAGACTTCGACAGTCCCAACCTTCTTTACCAATCTGCACAAGCAAAACAATACGAATTTTAGAAATAGATTTATCCAAGATATCAAACTGCATCTGACTATCAGCCGACATCTTATACTGTTTATTTCCTTTGTGGAATTTAAGTATAACATCAGTACCAAGGCCATATTCAGCTACAATACGGGATACCTGTGGATATACTGTTTCTTCTAATTTTTCTATAGTACCGCAATAAATACCCAATTTTGCCGTTAAACCATCTGCATAAACAGTGTCTTTATAAGTATCAAGAAATTCTCTGACACCCTTTTCAATAATAAGGCTGCTATCTGCAATATCTGCAATTTTTACAACTGGACGTTTTAAGAAATTTCCTACACCGTCTATAAGTGGATAGTAATACACAATATTTGTGATTTCAGCTGTACCAATGGACAATGAATCTACAACTTTTATTTTTTCAACTTTGTCTAAATATGGAGTACCAGAAAAACCAATTACAGAATTGACTGTATGATTCTGCGCCCATCTTGTAACTACAGCACGAAGCTTAATTTCATCACTTACTGCATGATGAACTTCATCAATAAAGATAGACAATGATGGTAACTTACCAATTAAATTACGAAGTTCATTTGCCTGTCGGTCTTTATCGTCCTCGCTTTCTTCAAACATATTTATCTGTCCCTGTTTTTCCTGAATACGGTCAAGAATTACTTTTTCCGCATTAGTAACAGCAACAAGACCAAACAACTCAGAAAGCGGCTGATGATTAGCGATTTTCTGAACATTTGGATTTTTTGTCTTATTTGATTTTTTTGTAGTTTTGCTTTGATCCAACATTTCAAAAGAAATCATCCTCTTGATGTCTGTTGCTGCCGGCTCCGAAAGAATCCATGATGGATTAAAGTTTTGTATCGTTTTAAGACTTGGAACCACTGATGATTTCAAACCTGATGGTGCAAATATGATAAAGTTATGTGCAAATGCCGGATTTGTTGGCTCGTTATAAGCAAAATATAAATCCAAGTAAATAAATGCCGCCATCAAATACGTTTTACCTGCACCCATAGGAAGGCTAAACAGATAATCCGTATAGGAAACACCATAAAACGCATTACGCAAGAATTCATTATAATCAATTCCCGCTGGATCTTTCTTTATCTGTTTTTCCAGTTTTTCAGATACCTGTTCACCTTTATCATTTGTCAAACATGCATATTCAAACAATGCCGCAGCCGCTGGATTCTGAAACAAATATTCACGAGTGGATTTTGATAATTCTATCTCATTCAAATCAATAGAATTAAAGAATCCCTGTCTAAACAGCTGTGTCAACGGCTTACATTCACAGGCAATTTTTAGAAACAGATATACCTTAATAGCCTCAATCTGAGCATCACGCATCTGCCCTTTTTTCTCTATATACTCAATTAAGTTTTTAACCGTACACCGTTCTGATTCATACCATTGTGTACACTTATTTTTTATCATTTTATAGAACATGTATTTACTCCCGTCTTTAAAATGTATATTATTATTTTTTCTCAAATCGCAAATTTTTCACTTTGAATCACGTTTAATATGCAATTCTAAAATAATCCAAATACGCCTTATACTTATCCTGTGCGGTCAAACAGGTATCTGTCAAATAACCTTTCTCATTGTTCCACTCTTTCAGTCCACGGTAGTAGAACATCTTCAGATTATCCTCAATGATAAACGGAACGATATTGTATTTCAGGCTCTCCTTAAACATGATCAATCTGCCCACACGCCCATTACCATCCTGGAACGGATGGATTCGCTCAAACTTCACATGAAAGTCCAGAATATCCGCAAAGGTCTTTTCTTCTTTGGCGCTATATTCCGTCAGCAAGGCCTTCATTTTATCGGCAACTTCTTCTGGAAGGGCTGTATCCCTGCCGCCGACTTCATTCGGAAGTTTCTTATAATCTCCAACAGCAAACCATTCTTTTCTGGAATCACTGGTGCCGTTCTTCAAAACCAAGTGAAGTTCTTTGATGAACTTCTCCGTCAGAGCTGCTTTTGCATGATCAATGATCATGTCAATGCAGCGGAAGTGATTTGCTGTTTCAATCACGTCATCCACATTCAGCACTTCTCTTTCTACGCCGATGGTGTTGGTTTCAAAGATATATCGGGTTTGATCGTGCGTCAGGCGGCTTCCTTCCATATGGTTGGAATTGTATGTCAATTCGATCTGTGTTTTATGGTAAATCCCACCGGAATATTTACTTGCCTTCTGCTCTTTCAGAATATCCAACAGAGTAATTGGTTCTGCTTTTCTTTTATTGGTACGCTCCGGTTTTTCTGCGTTTTCCGGAATGTTCCATGTCTTGCCGGTAAGAAACGCACCGTTCACACGCCCCTGGGCGCAGTAATTTCTAACACTGCGCTCGGATACATCCCACTTTTTCGCTACTTCAGTAACTGAAAGATATCGCATCTATGATCCTCCGCTATAAAATCCATCCAAAAAACTACGTTAATTTATTATATAGTATACCACGCTATCGGCAAAAATATCAATAGTGTTCAAGACTGAATGGTTGCGTTTTTTGCCGACGCAGGAAATACTGCTTCTGGATATAGAAAGTCGGACTCCATCGAAAATGAAGTCCGGCTAGGCATTATCTATATACGATTTCACAGACCTCTAATCCAGATTCTTCTGCAGAATGCTAATCAATTCCTCAATAACAATTGGCTTGGATAAGAATCCGTCCATACCGCATTCAAGAGCTTTCTTTTTATCCTCATCAAAAGCATTGGCAGTCATGGCAAGAATTGTAATACCCGCCAGTGCCGGATTATCCAGAGCACGGATCTGCTTCGTGGCCTCATATCCATTCATTACAGGCATCTGCACATCCATCAGCACCAGATCATAATTACCTGGCTTTGAATTCTTAACTTTTTCCACTGCCTCTGCTCCATTTTCGGCAGTGTCAACCAGGAAGCCATATTCATTGAGGATCTCCGCTGCAATTTCACTGTTCAGTTCATTGTCTTCCACAAGCAGTATGCATTTGCCCCTGAAATCCGAACCTGCTGTCGGAAGGATTTCAGCCTCTGCCTCTGCCTGTTTCTGGCCGATCGCAGTCATCAAGGTATCTCTGATATCTGACATGAACATTGGTTTTGCACAGAATGCAGTCACTCCGGCTGCTCTGGCTTCCACTTCGATATCGGACCAGTCATAAGCCGTCAGAATTATGATCGGCGTATCATCTCCAAGGCTGCGGATCTGGCGGGTAACTTCAATGCCATTCATATCCGGCAAACGCCAGTCGATGATATAAGCATGAAATGCATCTCCCATTTCCATAGACTGTCGTGCACGGAGAACAGCTTCCTTTCCGGAAAGTGTCCATTCCGAACGCATTCCAACCTTCACAAGCATTTTTGTCACGCTGTCACAGGTATTAAAATCGTCATCTACAACTAATGCTTTAAGTCCTTCCAGTTCTGCGATCTTCTCTATCCGTTGGTGCTTAGACTGAATCCGAAATGGCAGACGAACAATAAATTCGGTGCCTTTTCCCTGTTCTGTCAAAACCTCAATGGTACCGCCCATCATATTCACAATATTCTTGGTAATGGCCATGCCAAGTCCTGTACCCTGGATCCTGCTGACTGTGGAAGTACGTTCCCTCTCAAAGGGCGAAAAGATCTTCTGTACAAATTCCTGGCTCATGCCGATTCCGTTATCCTTTACCCGGATCTCGTACAATTCACTGCCTTTTACTGTCCCCGGGTACTGTCTGATCCGGACAGAAACGGTTCCTCCTGCCGGTGTAAACTTCACTGCATTGGACAAAAGATTCAGCAGCACCTGGTTCAGCCGAGTCTTATCACAATAGACATCCTCATTCGTAATATCCATGGCATCCATATAAAGTTCCAGCTGCTTCGCATGTATTTGTCCACTGATGATCGTCTTCAGGTCATGAAGTACATCCGACAAACTGACCTCTGTTTCTTCCAGATGGATCTTTCCGCTCTCAATCCGGCTCATATCCAGTATGTCATTGATCAATGAGAGCAGATGGTTGCTGGAGGAAAGGATCTTGCCCAGATAATCCCGAACTCTTTTCTTGTCATCAATATTACTTACAGCCAATGTCGTAAAACCGATAATCGCATTCATTGGTGTCCGGATATCGTGAGACATATTGGAAAGGAACGTACTCTTTGCCTTGTTTGCTGTCTCCGCAGCACGTACTGCCTCAGAAAGCGCCTGGTTCATTTTCCGGTCAGAGGTACGGTCTGACATAACCAGGATATATTTCTTTTTCCCGTTTACCTCACTGCCCATTGCAATATTATGGAACCAGCGTTTTTCCCCTGTCTTCAGATGAACATATTCAAAATCCCATTCTCTCTGTTCCTGAACCTGAATTTCCTCCAGATAATTTTTCTCCGGATCTTCCTGTTTCTCTGAATGCAGTTTTCTCAGAATACAAATATCCTTATGAATCTGTTCTACCGTAATCCCCAACAGCTTTTCCACATTTGGACTGACGTAATCTGCCTGATATGTTTTTGCATCCAGCATCAGAAAGACATCATCCACGTTCATGGAAAGCTTTTGAAACAGCTCATCCCGATACAGAATCTCCGTATCCTTTCTTCTGAGATTTATCCTGTTTTTTTGAATAATAAGACTGATAAAAAGTGCAGCTATGCAGAACACGATCGCACTAACAAAGAATATCGTACTACGCTGCAGGCGATTCATGCTGGCATTGACGATATCCGCCTGGACAAGTCCCAGAAACATCCAGTCCTGAATATCTGCTTTTTCATAGACCAGATAGTAGTTCCTTCCATCCAGATTTAGCAGCATCGCATCGGTACGTCCTGCTTTAAACTTCCCCAAAAGCGCATTGATCTCTTTTTCAGACATATCAGAATGCTCTCTTAGAATTCCGAAAAAATTATACACGTTCCCCCATGCCTCAGAAGAATGATCCACCACAACACGACCATCCGGATGAATCATAAAGCTCTGGGCATTTCCATCGAAAGCAGAAATATCCAGTACGTCTACAATATCAGAGTTTTCGTAAGCAATAGCAATCGCATCATATTCAAATCCCTGATAAATTCCATGAGCCTTAGGCGTGGCAAAAATAAGCAGCTGAGATTTTCCGGGAACTGCTGCATTCGCTATCACATCATTTCCCTGCCGGATTTCCTCTTCCATATTTTCCTGTAATCCAAGGTACCCTGTTTCCCCTGTCGCCATCTTGTAGTCCCCGTCAGCTGACAGAAAAAAGAACTCTAAAAATCCTGCATCCTCCTGTGCTTTCTTTATATAGTCACAAATTTCATCTTCGCTCAAAATATTCTGCAGATTCTCTCCCCATATATGAAGATATGTCAGGTTCTTATCTGTCAGTTCTCTCATCATGTTATCAGACTGATGAAAAACCTCCGTCAAATGAGAAACACTTTCCTCATAAACAGTTTTCGACACAAATCTAAAATATCGGAAAACCCCCAAAACAATTCCCACCAAAACAGCGACACAGACAACTGCCATGAATTGTTTTCTCCTGACAGGCTTCTTTCTATCCGTATTATGATTTTCAATATCCATTCTTTCCGCTCATTTCTGCGCACGCTTTTTGCGCATGTCGAGTTTGTGTCAGTGCGCGCACACACAAATCTCACGATTGAAAAACTTTATCTTTCAATCTTCTCACCTCAGCGTCATGTAATCTTCAGGCTCTGCAAGAATGGCATTACCATCTGAAACATACTCTGTCCAGGTGTCTTTCACAGTGGTATCTCCTCCATCAAACACAATATTCTCATCTGCCGGATAAGCCTCCATGTGTTTTGATGTCGCGAGACAGGTTACCGTGAAAGTATCCTCGTCCTGAATTTGTTTTCCGTCCTTTGTAACCTTGCTCAAGGTGTAACCATCCTCTGTTTCCTTGATTTCCACAGAAATTCCACTGACCACTGGCAGAGAGCCACGATTAAACGGAATAAAGCCTCCCTCATAGCCTTCTACAAAGCTTTTAACTGTCTCTTTCAGTTCAGCACCGCTCATCTTACTGCTGTAAGCCAAAAGATCATTTGGCATGATCATGTCACCTGCCATTTTTTCTGTATAACCGGCTTTCAGCACGTTTCCCGTAAAGCTGTTTCCGGTTGCAATCAGCACATCTGACCCATAGATGCTGCGCAGAGTATTTGCCATAACAGAATATGCTGCATTTCCTTCCCTGCTATGAAAGCGGTTGGAATAAGACTTCTGTGAATCCAAAACTACTTTCTCAGAAATGGATTTCTCCTCAAGAAGCTGAGCATTAAACGACTGATAGGCCTGCCCTGCATCGTATTCTCCTGAGATCATCCTGGAAACCACATCCTTGGAAACAGAGAAAAAGTCATTTGACGCAATGCGGATATACATGTGGTTTTCTTCGATCACAGGTTTCACATCTTTCATATATCCTGTAAGCTGAAGAGCTACATCCTGACTGTAGCTTAACAGATCCTGTCCCTCACTGATAATCTGGTTCTGCGCATCCTCTGAAAGCATTGTGCTTAGTACCTTCATTGCTTTCTTTCGACGTGACTCATCCTGTGTCAGATCGCGGTTTAAAGCCACCTGGAAATATGGTGTAGTCATAATCCACTTTTCACCATTCTCCTGAAAGAATGGAAGAAAGGTTGTGTTGATGCCCTGATCCTGAAACATTTTTACACCAGCAGAGCTGCCAAAGTACATGGCAAGATTGTTACTTTGATACATCTCAACGATATCATCATAATTCATATCCAGATCATCCCGGCTCAGCCCTGTATCCTGGATGAACTGCTCCATACGTTCAAAAGCCTCAGGCCAGACGGTACTGTCCAGGCCTTCTCTCTTTGTATTATCCGGGTCACTGTATGCGGTACGCCACTTGCGTCCGTCTACAGAAGACAGCTCTGATGCTGACAGACCCTGCAGTGTTTCCATACAGGTATAATCATAATAATAGTCTGCCGTAAATCCACGAATCCCCACTTTATCAAATGCCTGGCAGGCAGAAACAAAGCTTTCATAATCTGTTGGCAGAGGAATCTCATACTTTTCAAAAAGATCTTTGTTCACTACAAACCCATGGGCATCTGCACACACGGGAAGCCAGTTTACGCTTCCATCCTCATTCATAAAATTGCTGAGGTATGTATCATAGACAGCACCTGCTGCATTGGTTGTAGAAAGATCCATCAGACTGTCTTTCAGGGGACTTGCATCATGCATGGAAAATCGACAGCAGGTTATAATATCCGGCAATCCATCGTTTTCCTTAAGGAATCTGTAAAAATCCAGATCATTATTGCCTACAACAAATTCAACCTGGATATCCGGGAGCTGTTTCTGGATGTATGGTGCATATTTTTCATACAGGTTTGTGCTCCATAAATACACAGTGATTGTTTCTGCATCTTCTTTTTCTGCACGCTTCCTGCCACAGCCCGGCAAAAGTGATATAACTGTCACCATCACCAGAAGCACGGGCAAAACTCTGCTCCATTTTTTCTTTTTCATTATGAGCTCTCCTCTGAGTTTCCTTTGTATTTTTCTATTTTACAGTGTCAATTATGTTTCACCAATTTATGGATTACTTTTATCAGTAATTCCACATCAATAGGTTTCGCAACATGCTCATCCATCCCTGCTTCTTTTGCTCTTATTCTGTCCTCCGTAAACGCATTTGCTGTCATTGCAATGATTGGTATTTTTTTTGCATCCTCTCTGTCCAAAGACCGGATCCTCTTTGCAGCTTCATAACCATTTATGATCGGCATCATAATGTCCATAAGAATGACATCAAATTCACCTGCTTCACTTTTTCTGAATAGCTCAACAATTTCCTGACCATTCCATGCTTTGGTCACCTCAGCACCTTCATTCTGAAGCAAAAATTCAGCGATTTCCATATTCAGCTCATTGTCTTCTGCCAGAAGAATATGCATCCCCTTTATAGATTTTTCGGATACATCCTTCGATTCTTCACGCTTATCCGCATCCAGATCTATTTTAAATGGAACTCGGATCACAAATGTCGACCCTACGCCTTTTTTACTTTCAAAAGTAATGGTTCCGCCCATTTCCTCGACCAGCTTCTTTGAAATAGCCATTCCCAGTCCGGTTCCGGCAAACTTTGCGCGACTTCCCGTATATTCCTGTGCAAATGGTTCAAAAATATGCTTCTGGAACTCCTCAGCCATTCCGATTCCGGTATCCCGGCAGACAAATTCCATTGTCGTCATTTCCGGCTGTTCGGATGGGATTTCCACGCAGCTGACATAGATCTGTCCGTTTTCTTTGTTATATTTCACCGCATTCGACAGAATATTCATCATCACCCGTTTCACATATCCCGGACTTCCAATAAAATCACGGTGTGTGATTTCTTTTTTCTCCCACGCAACCCGGATATTCTGTTCTGCCGCCATCTGTTCGATCACAACAAATACTTCCCTGGAAATACTGCTCAGATTAAATGGAATCTCTTCCAGAACAATTTCACCTGACTCCAGCTTACTCATATCCAGGACATCATTTACCAGTTCCAGCAACAGATTCGATGCCTCTTTCACCTTTGTCCTATATTCCGTCTGCTTCTCCATATCATCTGCATAATGGTCTGCCATATT
>UMBV01033552.1_pt1 | contig 13066 bp, 9 predicted proteins | sample 1964061 | NCBI WGS metagenome assembly UMBV01 (sample SAMEA4835951, study PRJEB28245) | human gut metagenome | biome: gut microbiome; material: fecal sample | place: Denmark | collected 2008
TTGTAGGCGGTATGCTGGCGGCAAACGGCAAGTCCGGATTTTTAGGAGCACTGGTGGCTGGCTTCCTGGCAGGCTACCTGATCGTAGGACTTCGTAAGATCTGTGACAAACTCCCGGAGGCTATTGAAAAACTGGCTCCTGTATTGATCTATCCGGTAGTGGGTATCTTGATTATGGGACTTGCCATGAACTTTGTGGTGGAGCCGGTCATGGGCGGCATCAATACAGGACTGAATAATTTCCTGAGTGGCATGGGTGATTCCAGCCGGATCGTACTGGGACTGATCCTGGGCGGCATGATGGCTATCGATATGGGTGGCCCCTTCAACAAGGCAGCTTATGTATTCGGAACCGCAGCAATTACCGCAGGCAACTACGACATCATGGCAGCTGTTATGATCGGAGGTATGACTCCTCCCTGTGCCATTGCACTGGCAACCCTGTTATTCAAGAATAAATTCACCAAGGAAGAGAGAGACGCAGGTCCCACCAACTTCATCATGGGCCTGGCGTTCATCACCGAAGGTGCGATTCCTTTTGCAGCATCCGATCCTCTGCATGTGCTTCCTTCCTGCATCATCGGTTCGGCACTGGCAGGCGCCCTGTCCATGGCATTCCACTGCACACTGATGGCACCTCACGGTGGAATTTTCGTATTCCCTGTAGTAGGTAACGCAGTGATGTATCTGGTGGCACTGGTGGCAGGTACGGTAGTGTCCGCACTGCTGTTGGGTGTATTGAAGAAAAAAGTAACCACATGAGCAAAAGGGAAGCTCTGAAAGAGCGGTTTTGCGAATGTGGGTGCTGAATAGTTACCGTAATATAAAAAATCAGAAAAGGAGATAAGAAAATGAAAGAATTTAAATATGTTATCACAGATCCCGAAGGTATCCATGCTCGCCCAGCAGGAGAACTGGTAAAGGCAACAAAGGAATTCCAGAGTGCCATCACTCTGACCAAGGACGGCAAGACCGGAGACTGCAAGAGAATCTTCGGCATCATGGGTCTGGCTGTTAAGGCCGGCAACGAGATCACCCTGACCTTCGACGGTGAGGATGAGGAAGCAGCTTATGCAGCTGTTACGGAATTTGTCAAAGCAAACCTCTAAGTAATCATAATATTATCGTCAGGAGAGGAGAAAAGTCATGGAAGTCTACCAGGGAAAAAGTGTATTCGGCGGAATTGCCATTGGCAGGATCAGTGTTCATAAGAAGGATGAGCAGCAGGTAAAGCGTGTGAAGATCGAGAATCCCGACCTGGAGATCGCTCGTTACAGACAGGCCAGACAAACCGCCATGGAGCAGCTGCAGAATCTGTACCAGAAAGCCTTGAAAGAAGTGGGAGAAGCCAATGCAGCTATTTTCGAGATTCATCAGATGATGCTGGAGGATGATGATTACAATGAATCCATTGAGAACATCATTCATATGCAGCAGGTGAATGCAGAGTATGCGGTGGCTTCCACCGGAGACAATTTTGCACAGATGTTTGCCTCCATGGAGGATGACTACATGAGAGCCAGATCTGCGGATGTCAAAGACATTTCCGAGCGCGTATTAAGCGTGCTGGGTGGCAGAACGGCAGGCATGGCGGCATCGGAAGAACCCGTGATCATTGTGGCAGACGACCTGGCACCCTCCGAGACGGTACAGTTGAACAAGGATCTGGTATTATCCTTTGTAACGGTACATGGATCTGTGAATTCCCATACGGCGATCCTGGCCCGCACCATGAGCATTCCGGCACTGATCGGCACCGATATCCCTCTGACCGATGCCATAGACGGAAAACTTGGTATCGTGGACGGACGAAACGGCTGCATCTATGTGGATCCCGATGAAGATACTCTGTCGAAAATGCAGCAGCTAAAGCAGGAGGAGCAGGAGAAGAAAGAACTGCTCCAGACCTTAAAGGGACGTGAAAATATCACTATTGACGGTAAGAAGATCATGCTCTATGCTAATATAGGTAACAGCAAGGATCTGGCGGCCGTATTGCAGAACGATGCCGGCGGTATCGGCCTGTTCCGCAGTGAGTTTTTATATCTGGAGAGAGAAACCTTCCCTACCGAGGAAGAACAGTTTCAGATCTACCGCACTGTGGCGGAGACCATGGCGGGAAAGCCTGTGATCATCCGTACACTGGACATCGGTGCAGACAAGAAGTGCGATTACTTCGAAATGGAGCCGGAGGAAAATCCGGCCATGGGATGCCGTGCCATCCGTATCTGTCTGACCAGACCGGAGATCTTCAAGACACAGCTCCGTGCATTGTTCCGTGCCAGTGCATTTGGTAATATCTCCATCATGTATCCTATGATTATAAGTGTGGAGGAAGTACATCAGATCAAGGAAATCGTGGCAGAGGTAAAGCAGGAACTGACAGAACAGGGTGTGGCTTTCGGAGAACCGAAGCAGGGTATTATGATCGAGACACCGGCTGCTGTCATGATGAGCGCAGAGCTGGCGAAGGAAGTGGATTTCTTCAGTATCGGTACTAACGATCTGACCCAGTACACACTGGCCATCGACAGGCAGAATCCGAAGCTGGATGCATTTTACGATCCGCACCATCCAGCAGTGCTTCGCATGATACAGATGGTCGTGGAGAATGCCCACAAGGCAGGTATCTGGGCGGGCATCTGTGGAGAACTGGGAGCAGACCAGACACTGACCAGACGTTTCCTTGCAATGGGTGTGGATGAATTATCCATGTCTCCCGGAAGTATTCTTCCCGTGCGTAAGATCATACTGGAGACAGATGTGACAAAGGAAAGAGAAAATAACAATTTATGCTGACAGAACAACGTTATGAGATCATTCTGAAATTATTGGAAGAAAAAAACAGCATTACGGTGGCCGAGGTAAAAGATCTGTTAAATACGTCGGAATCCACGGTACGCCGGGACATCACAGCATTGCATAATGCCGGGAAGCTGGTGAAGGTCTTCGGCGGAGCAGTGGCATTAGACCGTACGGTGGCAACCCATGAGCCTACGGTAGAACAGAAGGCAACGGTGAATGTGGAAGCCAAACAGCTGGTGGCGGCGAGGGCAGCAGCTCTCATCCAGCCGGAGGATTTTGTCTATCTGGATGCCGGAACCACAACGGCAAGCATGCTTTCTTTTCTGACAGAGAAAAGTGCCATTTTCGTGACCAATGCAGTAGCTCATGCCAAAACACTGGCAGCAGCGGGATTCCGTGTGTATCTGGTCGGCGGAGAATTGAAGGGTTCCACAGAGGCCGTGGTAGGTAACCAGGCTTTGATGAATCTGCAGAGTTATCATTTTACCAAAGGCTTTTTCGGGACCAATGGGATCAGCAGGCAGAGTGGCCTGACCACACCGGATATGAATGAGGCCATGGTGAAAAAGACTGCCATGGGACAATGCAGAGAATGCTTTATTCTGGCAGACCATTCCAAGTTCGGAAATGTCAGCTCTGTGACCTTCGGGGCGTTTCAGAGTGGAACGATTCTGACGGACGGCTGCCCGGAGGAATATAAAAGCAGCGGGAATGTGGTCATTTGTGGTTAAACTGGAGAAAACTGTAAACCGCAATTCCCGGTGATCACAGACTAAAAATAGGAATGTGACGTACACTATACCCTATACAGCAATGACAGAAGTATAGCGGGGGAATGTGTATGAAACTATGGATCACAGAAACGGAAAAAGTAAAAAGGCAGGCAGGAGAAGATGCAGTCATCATTTTGCAGCTCTGGAAACAGAAGGTGCGCAGACTGCGGATTTACCGGGCCTGCCTTTGTGCTGCCCTTATCCTGGCCGGTATGGGACTCTTTGGCTACAGCTATTATCTGGTGGACAGCAGTATTCCTTCTGTTATTTATATGCGGGCGGAATCGGAGGAATCACTGGTACTGGATATTCCCGCAAAAGGTGAGATTTTAAGTGTCAGTGAACAGGGAACCAGTAATATTCCCCAAGGTGCCGTGACACTGGATCTGAGTCAGCCGGTGACTATGAAGACCGGGACGACGGACAGCCTTGAGATGCAGGTGAAACTGTTCGGGATCCTGCCTTTTAAGCAGGTGGGGATCCGGGTGATCGAGGATCAGCAGCTGATCCCGGTAGGTGTTCCCATCGGAATCTATGTCAAGACAGAAGGGGTAATGGTCATAGGTACCGGAGAGTTCCGTTCTGTCAACGGGGAGAAGGTGGCTCCGGCGGAACATATTTTGAAAAGCGGCGATTATGTGGTGAAACTGAACGGCACGGAAGTGGCGGACAAGGATGATCTGATCACCCGGATCGAAAACGGTAGTGGAGAAGCAGCGATTTTGACGATCCGGCGGGGCGAAGAATATTTTGATGTTAAAATCGATCCGGTACAGGATCAGACGAAAAAATATAAGATCGGTGTCTGGGTCAGGGACAATGCCCAGGGTGTGGGAACCATGACCTACATTGACAGCCAGGGAAATTTCGGAGCACTGGGGCATGGAATCAATGATGTGGACACCAGCAACCTGATGGAAATGAATGACGGAACCCTGTACCAGACGGAGATCATCTCCATTCAGAAGGGAACGGCCGGTCATCCGGGGGAAATGACGGGAATGATCGTCTATTCTGATGACAGGATTCTGGGGGATATTACCAGCAACAGTGTCCGGGGAATCTTCGGCAAGTGCAATGACAAAGCACTGGCACTGGGAACGGAAGAGGCGATGCCCATTGGATTAAAACAGGAGATCCGAAAGGGACCGGCGCAGATTTTGTGTACCGTAGACGGCACCACCAGATACTATGATATCGAGATCACCGACATTCATCTCGATCATGACAACGTGAACCGGGGAATCGAACTGAAAGTCACAGATTCTGACCTGATCGCCCTGACCGGAGGAATCGTCCAGGGAATGAGCGGTGCACCTATCATCCAGAACGGTAAATTCGTAGGGGCCGTCACCCATGTTCTCGTGCAGGACAGTACCAGAGGATATGGGATTTTTATTGAGAATATGCTGGAGCAATAAGGTTGCCGTCCGGCAGTCAATATGGTAAAATAAATTAAATATGCATTCAAATGCAAAAATGGATTTGTAATGTGAGGAATAGGGAAAATGCGCTGACGTATGAAGAAGATGCGAAGAAATGTCTGACCGCCGGAATGAATGCACATCTGGCGGAACCGTTCCAGATGGAGAAAGCGATCGCAGCCATTGCGGAACATTGTAAGAAATAATAATTTTGGGCAGATTTTTCAGAGGATAGGGATATAGAGGAGAAAGAAAATGAGTATACAGCAGCTCAGAAATCTGACCACGCTCTGCTACATCGAGCAGGACGGAAAATATCTGATGCTTCACCGGGTGAAGAAGGAAAATGACATTAACAAAGACAAATGGATCGGCGTGGGTGGTCATTTCGAGGCGGACGAAAGCCCGGAGGACTGTGTGCTCCGGGAAGTAAAGGAAGAGACAGGGTATACTCTGACGGACTACCGGTTCCGGGGAATCATCACCTTTTTATACCGGGACGTCTGTGAGTATATGTGCCTGTATACGGCGGATGGATTTACGGGGGAACCGAGGGAGTGTGACGAAGGAACGCTGGAATGGGTGGAGATCAATAAGGTGGAGGAACTGGATCTCTGGGAAGGGGACAAGATCTTTTTCCGGCTGCTTCGTGAGAACCGCCCCTTTTTCTCCTTAAAACTGTCTTACGATGAGAATGGTATCCTTCTGGATGCAGTACTGGACGGTGAGCCGATAGCAACAAAGGAAGGCAGAAAAATGCCGGAGGCGGAAAGTGGGACAATGAATTGAATTTTACGGAATTTGTACGGAACTATCACATACAGTTAAACGAACAGCAGATGCAGGCGGTACAGGCTACGGAAGGTCCGGTACTGCTTCTTGCGGTTCCAGGAAGCGGTAAGACCACCGTACTGGTCAGCAGACTGGGCTATATGATCTATTGCCTGGGAATAACACCGGAGTCGATCCTGACAGTGACCTATACGGTGGCGGCAACGAATGATATGCGCAGGCGGTTTGCGGGGATGTTCGGAGAAGCGGATGCAGAGCGGCTGGAGTTTCGCACCATCAACGGCATCTCCCAGAAGGTACTGCAATATTTTGCCTACCGTACCGGGAAAACGCCTTTTCAGGTGGCAGATAAGGAAGCCTCGGCGGCCGTCAAACAGTCTTTTCTGGAAGTAACGGGGAAATACGCCACGGAAAATGATATCAAAGAGACCCAGCTGGATATCACCTATGCGAAAAATATGCGTCTGACACCGGAGAAAATCCGGGATATGGACACGGATGTGGAGAAATTCCCGGAGATATTCCGTACTTATAATGCGAAACTCAGGCAGATGCAGATGATCGATTACGATGATCAGATGATCTACGCCCTCAGAATTCTGGAACAGTATCCTGAGGTACTTGCACATTTCAGGGAGCAGTATCGGTATTTCTGTGTGGATGAAGCGCAGGATACTTCGAAAATACAGCATGATATGATCGACCTGCTGGCGGCGCAGAGCCGGAATCTGTTTATGGTGGGAGATGAAGACCAGAGTATCTACGGCTTCCGGGCAGCTTACCCACAGGCACTTGTCTCCTTTGAGGACAGACACCCGGGAGCAGGGATCCTTCTCATGGAGACCAATTACCGCAGCAGGCAGGAGATTGTCCGGGCGGCGGATACTCTGATCCAGAAGAATAAAAACAGACATCCGAAGAAGATGACCGCGGCCAGAGAAGGTGGTGGCTGCGTTACAGAGATCAAGGCAGTATCCAGACAGGGACAGTACAATTATCTGCTGAAAGTAGCCCAGGACTGTGAACAGGAGACGGCAGTATTATACCGGAATAACGAAAGTGCACTTCCCATCATTGATCTGTTGGAACGTAAAGGATTGTCCTGCCGGGTGAAAAATTCGGATATGACCTTCTTTTCCCATCCGGTGGTCAACGATATCTGTGATTTTATTCAGTTGTCTCTGGATCCATGGGATGGGGAGGCATTTCTTCGGATCTATTACAAAATGGGAGCCGGTATCAGCAAAAAGGTGGCCATGGAGGCGGTGGATGCCAATACCAGACGACTGACACTGCTGGATACGGTGGCGGAAATGGATGAGGTATCCGTTTACACCAGAAAACAGTGCAAGGCACTGGCTACCCATCTGGACAATATGCGGTATGAGTCAGCAGGAAAAGCTATCTACCGGATCCTGAATTATATGGGATATCAGGAATTCATGGATACCCACGGGTTGGACAGTGGCAAGGCGGAGATATTAAAGGCCCTGGGAGATCAGGAGAACAGCCTGTTTGATTTTCCTGCAAGATTACAGAAGCTGCAGGAGATGATGCGAGAGGGCTACGGGGATCCGAAGAGTAATTTTATCCTGTCCACGATCCATTCCAGCAAGGGACTGGAATACACAAGAGTGTATCTGGCGGATATGCTGGCGGGAGTGATCCCTTCCCAGATTCCGGGGAGGGGTTGTGTACCGGATTCCCCGGAGGCAAATGCCTATGAGGAAGAGAGAAGGCTTTATTATGTGGGAATGACGAGAGCGAAGGAACAGCTGTATGTATTTACCTTTGGACCGAATCTGACCTCTGCTTTTTCAGGAGAAGTGTTTGAGAAAACGAAGCCGTTAAACGCTGTAAGAAAGACCGGTACGGCTGTCGGGATCAGAGGCTCGCTGCTAAAGACACCGGACAAAAAGGTGCAGAAGCTGCCGCCACGGGAAGTGGAGGCCTGCATCGCAGCCTGTGAGTCCGGACGGGAAGTACAGCATCAGAAATACGGAACCGGCAGGATTGCGTCCATATCGGCTGACGGCATTGCCCAGATTCTGTTTGCGGGCGAAAACAGTACCAGAAAAATATCCCTTCCCATTGCGTTTTCCGGGAAGATACTTACCTTAAAATAATACATACCAGAGAGGGACAGCGATGTATACAATCGTAGTGGCAGATGACGAAGAGGAATTACGTAGAGCAATCATAAGGAAGATCGACTGGGAGAGCATCGGATTTCAAGTCGTGGGGGAAGCGGAGAACGGCATCGAAGCTTTGGAACTGGTGGAGAGGATGGAACCGGATCTGCTGCTTACGGATATCCGGATGCCTTTTGTCTCCGGAATCGAGCTGGCAAGACAGGTCAGAGAGGTACGTCCTACCACACAGATCGCCTTCTTAAGCGGCTTCGATGAATTTTCTTATGCCCAGCAGGCCATCCAGTACAATATCATCAGTTATATGTTGAAACCTATCACTATGGCGGATCTGACGGAAGAACTGAAGAAGATCAAGCTTAAGATCGACGGAATCTTTGCGGAATTTGATGCCAGAAAACATGATAATCCGGATCTGCAACAGTTTTTTCTGCCCCTTTTGCTAGATGATTATGCCAGCTTTGAGGGGCAGGACCGGGAGGAACTTTTACAGGAACAGGCGGTTGGCAACGGCTTTTTGAAGGATCGTAATAATGCCTTTCAGTATGCGGTGCTGGCCATCACGGTGGAGGATACCAACGGGAAGAACCGTACGAGACCGGAACTGGTACATTCCGTGGATATGATACTGCAAAAATATATGAAGCATTATTCTTTTGCCATGGACGGCAGGATCATTGCAGTGCTGGCGGCCACCACGTCGACCTTCGACCGGTATCTGCATATTGCCGTGGGAGAGATGGTACAGAGTACGGAACGCATTCTGAAAATGCATTGTCATATCGGTGTCAGCCGTATCAGAGAACATCTGGGAGAATGCCACGAGGCCTACAGAGGAGCTATGAGTGCATTGGGATATTGCACTCCGGGAGAGAGCGGCATCCATTATATTGCCGATGAAGAGCGGGATAACACCATGGACATGGAGCTGGCGGCGGAATGTGTTACTCAGATGGAGAATCTGATCCGTGGTGGTTCCCGAGAGGAACTGGAAAACTATCTGAAGGATGTATTCGGCAAACTGGAGGTGCAGCAGGATGCTGCCCTGAAATGCAAATTCCTGATCTTCCGGATGTCCTCGGCGCTGATCCGCATTGCCTATACGGTGACAGAAGATTCCGCCCTGCTCCAGCGTTTTGCCATGCTGGAAGGTCCGATACGGGAATCCAGGGATCGTTTCACGGCACTTTGCCTGGAAGTATGGGAACTGGTCAATGCGGGCAAGAAAAAGAGCAGCCAGATCCTGTGTGAAAAGGCCATGCAGATCATCGACAAGGAGTATGGGGATCCGTCCCTGTCTCTGGTGGGCGTCAGCAACAGCATTCATGTGAGCCCCAATTACCTGAGTGCCCTGATCAAAAAAGAGACCGGGTCAAGCTTCGTGGATCTGTTGACGAAAAAGAGGATCGAAACGGCAAGGGAACTGGTACTGGGCAGTTCCATGAAGATGCGGGAGATTGCGGAGCGCTGCGGTTACAGCGATCAGCATTATTTCAGCTACTGCTTTAAAAAGTATTGCGGGGTATCTCCCAATGCCATGCGACAGGAGAAAGAATAAGATATGAAGAAGCAAAAAACGTCCCTTTCTTTTATCATTACGACATTAGTGGTGGGACTGGTTACCCTGTTTTTGTTGTGGTCCACTTTTTACTTTTTTTCTCTTTATGTCGGAAGTATGAAACAGGCGGCACATACCAGCAGTGAACAGGCGGTGACTCAGGCTTCCAATACCATTTCTAACTACATCGGAGATATGCAGGAGATCATGAGTCTGATCGAGAAGGATCTGACAAAGAGCGGCGGAAGTACCGGGCAGACACTGGAGACTCTTTGCAGTGTCCGGTCGGATCTGGTGGCGGTCTATATCTATGATGAGCAGGGGAAGCTGGTGGATTCCCATACGGGAACTCATACTCTGAAGGAACATTATCTGAAGGATCTGTCTTATATCGAACTGGATTCCTACAGCCCCGGGGTACTCTATCTGTCGGAACCCCATGTGGAATCTCTGTTGCAGGACTATTATCCCTGGGTGGTATCGGTCTTACAGGAGATTCCCGGAGCAGACGGACAGAAGCTGCGGGTAGTCATTGATATCCGTTTCTCCAAAATATCGGATTATGTGGACGATGTGGGAATCGGACAGCATGGCTACTGCTTTATCACAGACAGTAATGGAGAGATCATCTATCATCCCCAACAGCAGCTGCTGTATTCGGGTCTTAAGACGGAAGCCACGGAGGGACTGGATCTGAGCCACAACGGTTCCTTTGAGACCGAAGAACTGATCTGTAGTGTCCTGGCGCTGGATAACTGTAACTGGAAGGTGGTGGGTGTCAGCTATATCAGTGAACTGGTGACGGCCAAAGAGATGGAACTGGTGGGAAACATCTGTGTCATGCTGACAATCATTCTGCTGACGACCATGGTGGTCAGTGTTCTGGTATCCAGACTGGTGACCAATCCGGTGCAGCGTCTGATCCGGGCTATGGAAGAGTTCGAAAAGGATGCTGCGGGATATGTTTATCAGCCTGTGGAAGGCACCACGGAGATCGAGGCACTGTCACAGTCCTACGAGCACATGGTAAGAAAAATCCAGAAACTGATGAAGCAGGTACGTCAGGAAGAGATTTCCCTGCGCAAAACGGAGTTAAAGGCTCTGCAGGCCCAGATCAATCCCCACTTCTTATATAATACGTTGGATGCCATCGGGTGGCTCTGCGAGGAAGAAAGGTGTCAGGATGCCGTGGAGATGGTCAATGCTCTGGCGAAACTGTTTCGTATCAGTATCAGCAAGGGGCACGAATTGATCCCCATTGAAAAAGAAGTAGAGCATGCCAGAAGCTATTTAAAGATCCAGAATTTCCGCTATAAGAATCAGTTTTCCTATGAGTTTCAGGTGGAAGAGGACTGTCTGCAATATTACTGTAACAAGATCACCCTGCAGCCCATTATCGAAAATGCCATCTATCACGGACTGGACCGCATGGTGGATGAAGGACGGATTCTGATCCGCATCTACAGCGAAGGGGAAGATGTGGTCTTCCGGGTGGAGGATAACGGTGTCGGTATGTCAGAGGAACAGTGTCGGTCGATCCTTCATAAGGAGCCGGGAGATAATTCTGGCATCGGCATCAAGAACGTCAACGACAGGATTAAGATTTATTTCGGAAAAGAGTACGGTCTTTCCATAGAAAGCGAACTGGATGAAGGCACTACTGTGATCATACGGATGCCGAAGGTGGAAGAAAATGCAGCGGCAGGATGGGAGAAAGTATGAGAAAACAGAAAATGAAAAAAATACTGTCCCTGCTGGCTGCGGGTGTCCTGCTTCTTATGAGCATGAGTGGCTGCGGAAAAGAAGCTGAGACAGGGAAAACCCAGGTGGCTATGATCGTGAAGTCCACGGAGAGCGCCTTTTTTAAAAGTGTCTTTGCGGGTGCCCGGGCGGCGGCTACGGAATACAATCTGAATGTTACGTTTAACGGCCCGGAATCGGAAGAAGATTATGTGACCCAGAATGAGATGGTGCGGCAGGCCATGGAGGACGGAGTGGATGTGATCGTTTTCTCTGCGGTGGATTACAATGCCAATGCGGAGATCATCGGTCAGGCAGCCCAGAGAGGAATTAAGATCGTTGTCATTGACAGTGATGTCAACAGCAGTATGGTAAGCTGCCGCATTGGGACCAATAACCTGCAGGCCGGTGTGAAGGCGGCGGAAGCAGCTCTGGCGGTGGGAGAAGACGAACTGTATATCGGTATCGTGAATTATGATGTGAATTCCGCCAACGGGCAGCAACGGGAACTGGGATTCCGGCAGACGGTGGAGCAGGACCCGAGAGTAAAGGATATTACCACCATCAATGTCCTTTCCACCACGGAGGATGCCAGAGCGGGAGCAAAAGAGATGCTTTTGTCGGATTCCAGGATCAATGTGGTGGTGACCTTTAACGAATGGACCAGCCTCGGTGTGGGCTGGGCCATCCGGGATCTGGACCGGGGAGACAGGACGCAGGTGGTGGCGTTTGACTCCAATGTGGTCTCTGTGGGAATGTTGGAGACCGGGGAGGTGGATGCCCTGATCGTGCAGAACCCCTATGCCATGGGGTATCTGGGAGTGGAGACGGCAGCGAACCTGATCAACGGACAGACCGGCGGCCCCAGCGTGATAGACACAGCCACCACTATTGTGACCAGAGAGAACATGTACGAGCGGGAGAGCCAGAAGATATTGTTCTCTTTTGAAGAGAGAAAGTAACTATTCAGAACCCCACTCGCAAAACCGCTCTTTCAGAGCTATTCTTTTGCTCATGTGGTTACTTCGCCGAATAAGCATTACATAATTCTTACGAATGCAAGCGTTCGACGAAATTATGTAATGCTTTTCGGCTCTGAATAGTTACAAATTATGTACAGAACATGAACAAAATGTGTACAGAATAGTATATTTTTTAACCCCATGCGTAAGATTTTGTATATCTTTTATGTACAAGATGCCATATAATTACCTCATCAAGAGATGAAACACATACATTTTCATCAAAACAAGGAGGTATTTCATATGAAAAAGTTCATGTCACTACTGTTGGTCGGCATTATGATGCTCAGCCTCGTAGCGTGCGGAAAGAGCGGCGGAGGAAAGGGAGAGTTGAATGTAGGAGTATTCTATTACACCTACAGTGATACATACATCTCCAGCGTGCGTACTGCACTGGATAATGCGCTTACCGAAGCAGGCATCAAGTTCCAGAATTATGACGGCAACAGTAACCAGACCACCCAGAACGAGCAGATCGATACCGCTATTGCACAGGGTACCAACCTTCTGATCGTCAACATCGTAACATCCGGTTCCGTAGACGCTTCCCAGGCCATCGTTGACAAGGCAAGCGCAGCAGGAATCCCTGTAATCTTCTTCAACCGTGCGGTAGAATCCGATGAGGATGAAGGTAAGGTATTAGGCAGCTATGACAAGTGTGCATTCGTTGGAACCGATGCTCCCGAAGCAGGTCATATGCAGGGTAAGATGGTTGGTCAGTATGTAGTAGACAACTTCGATGCTATTGATCTGAATGGCGATGGCAAGATCAGCTACGCAATGTTCATGGGTCAGTTAGGTAA
>UMBV01031730.1_pt1 | contig 12738 bp, 9 predicted proteins | sample 1964061 | NCBI WGS metagenome assembly UMBV01 (sample SAMEA4835951, study PRJEB28245) | human gut metagenome | biome: gut microbiome; material: fecal sample | place: Denmark | collected 2008
CAGAAAGAGCATCCTAATTTTATTGAGAGTAACACTTCGGGCATTACACTTGAAGAACTTGAAAGGAACTGTATTGTACCCAGCTTCGGAGACAACCAGCTAACAATCAGCCACCAGAAATTTATCCACCAGGTAGAAGATGCCGCAAGAATGTATTTTACCGGAGAGAACTTTGGAAACACAGAAATCAGAGTATCACATAAAATCCTGGGCAGAGTGCCGAGTGCATTGACCAAAAGGAAGGAGGAACTTAAACCGGAGGACGAGACCATCTACTACCAGAGAATGGCTTTCTGTTTTCATATCCGTTCCATGAGCAGAATGATTAACGGCGAGGAAGTACATTTATGTATCGGAGGTGTAAGAAGCCTGAACGAGGAAAACTTATACGCCCGAAAATCACCCGAGAAATTCAAGATCTTTATCGGGTGGAGGGTTCGTGTGTGTTCAAATCTGATGCTGACCAACGATGGCTTGACCGGACGACTGGAAGTAATGAGTGATGCAGATATTTATAGTTCAGCACTCAGACTATTCCAGGATTTCAAACCGGAGCAAAATTTGAGACTTCTTGAAAACCTGGGAAGAACAAAGATTTCACAAGAACAGTTCTGCCAGATTATAGGCAGACTGAGATTGTACCAAGCTTTACCCGCTTCACAACTCAGAGAACTGCCGAAGGTAATCCTGGGTGATTCCAATGTAAACGCAGCTACGAAAGGCTATATAGAAAACCCTAATTTCGGGTTACGTGGCAGGGATAATATTACTTGTTGGGATTTGATGCAGCTACTCAATGACGCCGCCAAACAATCCTATATTGACAAATTCCTGGAGCGAAATCAGAACTGTACCGACTTCGCTGTGGGTATCAAAAAAGCTTTAAACGGTGAGGATGCTGAGAACTATGGATGGTTTTTGAGTTAGACTTGAAAAGAAATTAACTCACAAGGGAGAAAGATCTAAATTAAATATAACAAATATGGTCCTTCTCCCTTTTTTGTTGAACCCTTTGACAGATATATGATATGGAAGTGAATGATATTATGACATACATAGACAGATTGCTGCAAGGCTGTTCTGATAAAAGATGTGCTGAGATTCTAAAGGAAGTAACGGAGGAATGTCAGTCACGTATAGATGAATGTAAGAAAGGTGCTTATTCTAAATCATTGCAATAGGAATAATATATGAACAATAATGAATATTATGGAAAGACATGAACTGGAAAACAGCAGGGAATTCAAGGCTGCAAAAGAACTTGAACATGCCCTGAACGACTATGGGTGGAATGAGAAAAGGTTCGCTTCGGCAGTTACCACATTCCACAGGACCCTACAACAGACTTTGTTCAGAAGTATGGTTGAAGTGATTAAGATTATGGGAAGTGAAGGTTACAGATATGACCTGAGGAACAAAGCTTCGCATGAGATTTGTAAGAAGATAGTGGAATCGGGAGTTCTGGAAGACGAGACGATACCATTCATCTGAAACGGTTGAGACATACCGAGATAATATTCCGGGGAGGGATATTTCCGATCAAAAGGAAGTATCCCTCCTTTTTTATTTACCGACAATTAAAAAATCAAACGACTATGTTATACTATAATTTTTATGGTTATGAAGAATTCAAGGCCCGTTTCGGACTTGAGAAGAGAGACAATGGCACGGTGGCAAGAAAGAACAAGATACTGCTGAGCCACCTGAAAAATCCTGCATTGCTCAGATATTGCAGGGAACATGACGACTATACCCTGCTACATATATATGATATGGCTGCCCTGCAGAAGAAAGTGGTTGAAGCCGTCTTGAAATCAGGAGAGGATGATGAAAAGCTGCCTTATGAAGTGGAACTGATAGGCAGGACATACTACTCTTCCAAATATAGGACTGACGAAGCCAAAGGCCTGTGTGAGGATCTGGATAAAAGTTCGGTCCGCTATGTCAACATTGAACGTAACCGAGTCTTCAAGATGAGGGCCGGAAAGTTCATGAGGGAGCTTATACTTGAAACAGGGATAGGGAAACTTATTTCTCCCTGTGTAGTAAACTGGATTGCAGGAGATGTTTTCACCCAGCAATGGTGTACTTATACCTATGGTTATACTCCTGATATAGAACTGCATGTCAACGATGGATTTTGGAGAATCTATAAAAGCAGCCACTGCAAAGGTAACTTCGATTCCTGCATGGTGGATAGAGACCGTACTGCATTCTATCGTGATTCAGTAAAAGCCAAAGCTGCTTATATAACGGACAAAACCGGACTTATTGTAGCCAGAGCCATTCTTTTTACCGATGTTACAGACCAGGACGGCAAGAAATGGAGGCTGCTTGAAAGGCAATACTCCTCAGGTGGTGATGACGTGTTGAAACGGTTACTGATTGACAAACTTATTCAGGAGAAGCATATAGACGGTTATAAAATAGTCGGTGCATCCTGCCATGAGGCGAACGCATTCGTTGATACAGAAGGTAATTCTTTGTCTGACAAGATGTTCGAGATAGACTGTGACCTGGATGAAGAAGACACGCTTTCCTATCAGGATTCTTTCAAATGGTATAGTTACAGTCGGAATAAAGCCTATAACTACGAGAACTGTAATTTTTCATATACTCTTGATACCACAGACCTGAACCTTTGTGGTGATACCGATGATGATGAAGATGATGGAGAGTGGGACGATTACCACCAATACTATTGTGATGATACAAGGCTCTGTTACCGGAACGGAAGGGAAATCCGGGTGGATTCTGAAAACCTGGATGATTTTGTATGGATAGAATCAAAACAGGAATATCACCATGAAAACGATTGTGTCTGCTGTGATGAGTGCGGGACGGATATTCTGGAAGATGACGCCATGTGTTCGGAAGTGACGGAGAAATACTATTGCTGCAAGAAGTGTATGGAGAAAGCGGAGGATGAATTCAAGCGGAAGAACTGGTATTATTCCGAGTATGATGATGAATGGTATGAAAGCCTTGATGATATAACCTGTATTCATATTTGGAATGAATCGGAAGGTATCTATGAGGAGAAGTCCATTAGTATAGACACATTGGATGGATTGATTGAGAATGAAGATGTATGGGAGTTCGGTGAGGATGTATTTGATAAAGTAAATCCGAGCACCAACCTTCCATACAGTTATAAACTAAAAAAAGAAATGAATCATGAATATACAATTATTGAAGAAGCTGTATAGTATCTACAGCCCCAGTGGAAAGGAACAGAAGATGGTGAAGTTCCTCTGTTCCTATATAAAACAGCTTCCCGGAAACATATCCGTGTCAAAGGATAAATTCGGGAACCTATATGTAGTAAAGGGGGAATCAGAAAGTTATCCTTGCCTGGTGAGCCATATCGACCAGGTTTCACACTGCAACCACTCAAAGGATTTCAAGGCGGTGGAGACTAGGGAAATCATATTCGGTTATTCGCCAAAGAACAGGAGGTTTGAGAATCTGGGAGCCGATGACAAAAACGGAGTGTTCATCTGCCTTGAATGCCTGAAGAAGTATGATTCCATTAAAGTAGTGTTTTTCAGAGAGGAGGAGACCGGATGCAGGGGAAGTTCTGAAGTGGTGATGTCCTTCTTCGATGACGTAAGGTTCGTTATCCAGCCTGACCGTAAAGGTAATTCAGACCTTATTACAAACATAGGTTATTCCGGGTTGTGTTCAGACGAGTTCATTGAAGCGATAGAACCTGAAAAATGGAACTATAAGGAAGAAAGCGGATTGATGACCGATGTCCTGGCATTGAAAGAAAACGGACTTGGGGTCTCATGCATCAATGTCTCATGCGGTTACTACAATGCCCATTCTGACGAGGAGATAACAATGAAGAAAGACCTGCTGAAATGCCTGATGTTTATAGGGCATATCATAGAGGACTGTACCGGTGTCTATCCCCATGTTCAGGATGATTCATATTTCAGCCCCTATGAGTTTGAGGACGAGGTTTACGATATGCTGAACCATGACCCGACATTAACCCCTGAAGACCTTTATGACATGTATTCCACCAATTTTCCACATTTCGGGCTGGAGGATTATAGAAGGATATGTGAGGATTACCGGATGTTCTGGTATGATGATGAAGAAGATATATATGAAGAAAAAAGTATGGACTTAAAAACTTTGGAAGTATGGAAAGAGACATGAATTACGATTTGGAACTGGCCAGGTATATCTGGTCAATCCTGAAATCCGATCTCCCCGTCCTTATGTCCTGGGGAGTTGAGATTGAGACGGTGAAAGTGATAAAGTGTGGTATTGAATTCAAGGTCAACGGATTCAAGCACACCGGAAAAGTTCAGATAGTCTTGAATGAGGGTACGGACCTGTTTGGAGTCTGTCTGATTGGTGAGGATGGAGAAATCAGGGATAAGAGAGAGGACATCTACCTTGACATGCTTGTTTCCGTGGTGGATGGACTTGTGGAGAAAACCGATGACTATGAAAAGAGGATTGCTGAAACATATAATATTATAAGGTATTAGCGGTTCTCTGAGAAATCGGGAAATGTGACAACCGGCTTTCTGTGAGGGAGTAGATTTTATAGGAACTCGAAATCTCATGGAAAGCCTTTTTTATAAAACCCTGAAGCTTAAAGGATACTGAACGATCGTTGGGTATTCGAGAAGCAGATTAAAGAATGTTAAATAAAAGAGTATGAAACAGACTTATATAGCCTACCTGAGACAAAGTACGCAAAAGCAGGAAATCTCGGGACTTGGAATTGAGGCACAGAGAGAAATAATACGGAATTACCTGAAGGACAGAAAAACGGTTGCTGAATATATCGAGACAGAGAGCGGAAAGAAATCTGACAGACCCAAACTTACTGAAGCTTTGGAGTTATGCAGAAAAACAAATTCTGTCCTGATTGTAGCAAAATTGGATAGATTAAGTCGGAATGTAGCCTTCACCAGTAAATTGTTGGAGAGTGATGTCGAGATCGTATTCTGTGATTTTCCGGAGGCCAACAAACTTGTACTACATATCATCTCGTCGATAGCTGAATATGAGGCGAACCTTATATCACAGAGAACGAAGCAATCCCTGAAAGCGAAGAAAGCCAGAGGTATGAAACTGGGAAAGCCTGAGAACCTGATGAATAATTGGGGACGGGCTATAATGAACAGTAACATGACAAATCACCAGAAAGCTCTTGACAACCCTAACAACAAGAGGGCGGTGGCATTGTTGAAAAGTCTGGTGAAAGAAGAACGGAGTCTGTCTGAAATGGCGAGAATCCTGAACAGTGAAGGGTTTGTTACAGCTATGGGGAAGGAGTTCAGAGCTTCGCAGGTGAGTATATTATTGAAAAGGTATAACTTAAAAGAGGATTGAAATTATGGAGCCTAAATATGTATTGATTCTAGACTTTTTTGTCGGCTGCCTGAATATCATAAGGCTGACGGACGAAGAACTGAGAGAATCGGAGAACTATGAGAATTTTGAGGATTTTCTCTCAACCATTGAGGAGAGATACGGATTCAGACTTAACAGTTGCCAATGGATGACTACTGAAAATTTAGACATCTATTGCTATCAGAATGGAGAAGAAACAGAACTCAATCTGTTATAATCAAACCAAGAAGAGAAACCGAGGTAATGCTTGGTTTCTTTTTTTTCTTTCTTCCGGAGTAGTTGGAGATGATGGTAGCAGAAGAGAATATAATCAGGTTAAATGTTTTTTTATCTGTCATTCACCATATTCTTAACCGGATGAATAATATCGGCATAGTTTTATATTTTTTTGCCGACAATCATCTCATCCGGAACTGTGAATGGTGGGATAAAAGAAAAACGACTGGAGATTTTTTTATTCCGGTCTTTATAGTGCTGTCTGAATTTGGGTTGTGAGATTAAGGATATTTTTGTTGATTGATAATAGTTGTCAGGACTGGTTCATATCTTATGATAGTCGGGATAATTGGTAGTATTGATTGTGATTGGATTTTATTTTCCCGCCTCAAGAGAAAAAGAGAGCGGAAAATGTGGGCGGAAATGATGCTTGTATAACCTCTTTAATTTTACCTTGTCAAAACAGGTTTTATAGTTTCCCGCCCTGCTTTCCCCGCTTCTTGCTTTTTGAGGGTAGGAAGAAACAAACAACTGCCGGATCATAATAAAGTCAAATAGAGATAGTGATTATAGTTCGTTGTTTTGTAATTGCCACCTTAAGCAAATGAAGTATATTGGAAGTGAACTATTGAACCTATTTCCGGCTGGGTGATGTTGGTTATAATCGGATATGAATTATTTTATTAAGTTCTGAAGTAAATGAATTGTGTCATGCTGGTTCATTAGTCTATTATTGATTTTACATATGCAACATTTTCGGGTATTCAATTTGACCAATGGAGAGTAAACGGAACGCAATCAATTTTTTTTCCTTTAAAACATATCATTTATAAGTAATAAACCCAATTTTAAGAAAAAAAGTTGATTTTAGGATATAATAATTTTTCTCTCTTTCGTCAGATGTAGGCTCACGCCGCCTGAGTGAGTAGTATAATGGATATCTTATAGTATAGTTATTATACAATTGGCTTTCAGTTTACTCTTACGTGAAGAAGCTACCAATGTTTACAGATAAGACCAGGGATATTCTGTATTAGGGGTGTAAATGCCAACTCCAAGGGGGTAGATATAGCTTTCAGGGGTGTAAAACGTTCAAAGTATCGGTTGGTTCAGAATTCAATATAATACGGTTATTGGATTATACATCAATGATTTACGCAATAAAAACAGTCTATCCTCAGAGTGTGTAAAACGCATACACACCATATATGACATAGAGAAGCCGGTTTCTTCATGATTCATCTGGTACATACGGCATGGAAAGGCTAATAAAATATTCAACAATTCACTATGTATCCGTTCCATGATGACAGTTACAATAGAGAGTCCGGTTAAAAGTCCATAATCCGGAAGTATACTGTATCATTTCATAGCCTTTTTTGTTGGCAAAGTAACGGAAAAGTGGATGGCTTTACAATGTGTACTTTATCGGATGCTTACCAAGTATCTATTTACTGCTTTCTTTTGTATTATCTAAAACAATAGGTTCGTCATTATTTTCTTTCACTTTTTTAGCTATATATTCTTTAGGAAGCATCCCAAAATATTCTGTGAAACATTTTGTAAAGTAACTGTGATTACTAAATCCAACTAACCAAGATATTTCATTAATCTTGCAATTTTGTTGGTTTAATAGTTCTGCAGCTCTTCTTAATCTTATAGTTTTTATATAATTATTGGGAGTCATCCCTGTAATGTCTTTTACTTTTTTATACAGTGCACTTCTGCTCATATGTATTTCATATGCTATATCATCTACTGTGAAATCACATTTAGATATATACTGCAATACAAGATCACTAAACCGCTGCATGAATTGTTCGTCATTATTATCATTGAAATTCGGCAGAAGAATATATGGGTGTTTGTTGAAAGATTCCCATAAAATATTCCTTTTATCTAGGATATTATAAATAATCATATTTAAGAACATTATATCAACGGGTTTATCTATTACCATTTCAGCTCCATTTTGAAAACATTGTGCTTTAATTTTCATGTTATTATTTGAAATAATAACTATAGGAATATAGGATAAATTATCGTTGTTCTTTAGATGTTTACATATATTTACACCGTCTATCTTAGGTAACATAACATCGCATATTATTATGTCTGGTTTAAATTCAGAAGATACCATCTGCAGAACTTCTTCTCCGTCACTAGCTGTTGCTATTGTGTAATATTTCGATAATAAACTAGATGCATATAGTTGAAAATCAATATTGTTATCTGCTATTAGTATTTTGATGCTATTTTTAGGTTTTGAATTAAAATTAAATTCATTGCTGTTCGTAATTACAGGCTTTATGTCATGACATATATTATCTGTGCTTTCCTTTTCGCATAAAGGAATTGTTATACTAAATGTGGTAAATTCATTCACTCTACTTTCTATATTCAAGTCCATATTCATATTGTGTAAAAGCAATTTTGATATAGTCAAACCAAGTCCAAATTTTGTTGTGTTTTCTCTACTTGTTTTATTATAGCACCAGAATGCATTAAATATTTTATCTATATCGCTTTCTGAAATACCTATACCGTTGTCATGAATAGCCATAATTACGTTATTTTTATCACTTTTAATTCTTACTTCTACAAAGTCTTTAGTGAACTTCACAGCATTTGAAAGTAGGTGATTAACAACTTTATTCCATGCATTTACATTTATATTCACCAAAGGATCATTATCCGTGATTTCGTCAATAAAGGAAATTTGGATGTTCGAAGATTGATATTTTTCTTTAAAGGCACTTACGATATCTTTTGTTAAACGAACAATTTGAGTTGAATATAGGTCCTCCGTATTTATGTTTGTTAAATCAATTATTTCATCAGTTAGGTTGAATAATTTTTCAGAATTGTTTTTTATAAGTGTAATATTTTTACGAATATTTTCTGGCAAACCGTTAATATTAGCAATTTCTTCAGCCGGATTTTTAATTAGCATTACTGGTGTTCGAATTTCTTGTACTATGTTAAAGAAGAAATCTAATTTGTTTTGAAAGTTAGTAACTTCCATTGTATGTTTATTGTTTTCTATTTTATTCTTCTTTTTGCTAACATTGTATTTAAGGAAATAAATGCAAAATCCAACTATAACAGTAAAACCTATAAATATATATAGTGATATTGCAGTAGCACTATTCCACCAATGTGCTTTTACGATAATATTCCAAGAGTTTGTTGGCCCCCAAACTCCGTCATTGTTTGAAGAACATACCCTAAATGTATATTTTCCACAGGGCAAGTTAGAAAATGTCACACTATTATTTTCCCAGTTTGTTTCAATCCAATTCTCATGGTATCCTTCTAGACAATATTTATATCTATTATTCACAGGTGACTGGTGGCTTAAACTGACAAATTCTATAGTGAGTGGTTTATGCCATTTATATAGTATAGTATAATCTTTATCTTCTTGTTTCTTTTCTGATGTATTAATAAAAATAGTTATCGGTTTTATTGTATTATTTTTTAAGCCATCAGGTGTAATTATTATAAATCCATTATTAGAACCAATATAAAGTTTTCCATCAGAAGTGGCAATTCCGGAATTAATGTTGAATAAATTAGTATTTAGACCATCATGCTTATTAAACACAGTGCATTTTTCGCTTGAAGGATTATAGCTGAGAAGTCCTTTGTTTGTACTAAGCCATAGGAGTTCGTTATAATTGATAATGTTATAAACCGAAAGATGTGCCATTTCAAAATTTGTGGATCTTTCTTTAGTAAGATAATTCCTCGCTATCTCATATTTTATTAAACCTTGTCCTGAAGTTCCAATGAAGAGGTTATCCTTGTACAGTGACATAGATATAATATTATTCGGAATCACCTCGCCGTTAGAACTTTTAGATACACAAGTTATTTTGCTAGATTTAGAATTATATTTTAGTAGTCCTTTACTTATCGAAGCAAACCAGATATTCCCTTCTGAATCACTGCATATAGAAATAATATCACTGTTAAATCCTAACTCCTTTTCCTTGGTAAATCCACCCTTCTCAGTCCATGACCATATCGCATTTTTAGTGCCTATCCAAATTGTTCCATAGGAATCTTCGTATATAGAATATATACTTTTATTGGTAGCATCATCTTTTTTTAAGAATGGTATATGTTCAACTTTTTTTGTTTTATGATTAACTTTATATAATCCTTTCGCATATGTGCCTATCCATAAATATTGCTCATTTGAATGGATTGCATGAATATTTAGATTTAATTCGTTTTTATCTACTATATATCGCTCACATTTATCAAGAATAGGATCATAAATAAACAATCCTCCGTCATCAGTGCCAATGAATATTTTTCCATTTTGATTTTCATGGAATTTACTTATGATTCTTCCTTTTTCTGATTGAGTTGTACAATATCTAATATGAAAGTTTGAGCTGTTAGGTGATGCATAATTTATACCTCCAAAATAGGTAGCTACCCATATTCCCCCTTCTTTATCTTTAAAAGTATCATAGACAAAATTATCAGATAAACCCTTGTCGTGGTATTTATTGAAAGATTTTATAGTAAATTCATTGGTTCTATAGTTAAATAGCGTCAATCCATGGTCCGAACCAATATATAGTATGTTCTTGTCTAACTCCTTTATCGTGTGTATTCTTCCTTGCAGAACAGGTGTTTTATCATTCATTAGATAGTTTCTAAAACGGGAATTTTCTATATCATAATGAAATACGCCAGAATCCCAGCCGCTAACCCAGATATTTCCTTCAGAATCTAAACACATAGTAAATGCATTTGATTCAGCTATGTTTTTTTCTTCATCTTTTATGAGAATCCTATCAAATGTATCATTACTAGAATTATATTTATATAAATAGTTACCAGCTGTTAGGCACCAAATATCGCCTTTAAGATCAGTTAATACTTTTGTTGAAAAATCTGAAGTAAGTCCAATATTTTGTGATTCTCTATAATTTCTGAGTTTTTTATTTTTAGGTGTATATTTGTAGATACCATTTCCTAGTGAAGTTGCCCATATATTACCTTTGTTATCCTCTGATATTGACCTTATTAATGTATTTTCAATGCCAAATCCATTTATCCGTTCAAAAGATTCTTTTTTCTTATCAAAAATATATAGCCCATTTTCTGTCCCTATCCATAGTTGATTATTTCTATCCTCATATATGCAGTATACACCGTTACTCTTAATAGTATTTACCTTATTAGTGTCCGTTCGCCATGTTTTAAATCTATAAATATCATATGTTATTAGGCCATCATTTGTTCCAAACCACATTTGCCCATTGATATCCTGAAAAATACAATATATGGTATTGGTATTCAAGCCAGATAAAACATTAATGTGTTCAAAATTAAAATTTGATTCTATACCTATTATTGGATTACAATACAGAGTAAATATTGCAAGTAAAATTCCAAATTTTATCAACCTAATTCTATTTTTCAATTTATTCATAGTGTTACTTAATGTTTTTCACTTATAGTGAACGATTATTCAACTAATAATATAGTTTCATTCACTACTGTCCAATAAAAATAGGCTAATCGGCCTTTGAAATCATTGAGACACAGTCTTTTAAGCAGTATTTTAGAATGAAGCGGATTTGAATTCGTAGCTTAGCGGTCAAATTGAAGACCGCTTATAAACCAAGATAAATACGTATTCGCTCAACTTACCGCTTTTCTGAACAGAACTCAGTTCAACAACTTCGTTCGCAAGTATGATGGTAATCGCTACGTGAAGCAATTCACTTGCTGGAATCAGCTACTTGCTATATGTTCGGACAACTGAACAATCGAGAGAGTCTTCGTGACCTAATTGTTGCTTTTGAAGTGCATCGAGCCAAGCAATATCATCTTGGTTTAGGACGCAATCCAATAGCTAAAGCTACTCCCGCATATGCTAATCAGAATCGTGACTACAGAATCTTTGAAGACTTCGCATTCTATATAATGAAGGAAGCTTGCGAAAAGCGTGCAACCAAAATCTTGGAAATTCCTGGAAAAAAGTATGCTTTTGATTCAACAACCATTCCGTTGTGTCTAGCCACATTTCCATGGGCGAAGTTTCGAAGAAAGAAAGGAGGCACAAAGTTCATGTCTTATATGACATTGAAGCACAAGTTCCTGCTTTCTATACTGTAACCACAGCATCGAAGCATGACTCTACAGCGATGTGTTCAATCCATTATGAACTAAATGCTTATTATATATTCGACAGGGCTTATGATTCTTTTAAGGAACTATATAGGATACACCTGACAGATTCTTTTTTCGTAGTCAGATTAAAATACACCATGGTCAAGTGGAAGCGAAGGATACCTAAGAATGCACTAACCGATGCTGAAGTGAAAATGACGGGGTATCTCTCAGAGAAAAAATATCCCGAGTCATTCCGACTCATTCGTTACTACGATGAAGAGGATGACCGTGAGTTCACTTTCTTGACGAATACAACACATATTTCTGCATTGAATATTGCTAATCTCTATAAGAAAAGATGGTTGGTCGAGTATTCTTCAAATGGCTAAAGTAGCACCTTAAAATAAAGAGATTCTGGGGCACAACGGAAAACGCTGTCCGCATTCAAATCAGTGTGGCGATCATTACTTACTGTCTCGTGGCTATTGTCCAACACGATATGCAATTGAAACGTTCAACTTATGAGGTTTTGCAGATTCTAAGCATCTCTCTGACGGACAAAACTCACTTACGTGACTTGTTCAATAAGACTAATTTCAATGATGTCAAAGAACTCGATTGTCCCCTTTTTGAAGGACTATTTGATTAATTATTTAATTCGTCCATTTTTATTGGACACTAATGAGTTACATTATAACCATCTTTTATATAAAAAGCATTGTTGTTAGATTCTTCGGTCTGTTAATTGGCTATAGTAGCTTTAGAGAATAAAAAAAGAATTTTTATAGCCAATATATTTCTGATAACTCAAGTAAATTCTCTTTGGGATTATAATTATATACCTAATAAAAATATTGGCCATCTCTAAAAATATAAATAACAAAACTATCATATCAAAGAACTTATACAAAGTTTGGTGAATACTAAAAAAAGTCTTGTATGCAAGAAATATCCACAAATGCAAAAATAGTCTATTTTTCGATTGTATGCATAATAAAA
>UMBV01003660.1_pt1 | contig 12590 bp, 10 predicted proteins | sample 1964061 | NCBI WGS metagenome assembly UMBV01 (sample SAMEA4835951, study PRJEB28245) | human gut metagenome | biome: gut microbiome; material: fecal sample | place: Denmark | collected 2008
TAGTTCGTAAATATGTGTCCAGGATTCTGGGTACATATCATTATGATTAAAAGCTTTCTTAAAAATAAGCTTGCAGTTGCCGGTCTTATCATAGTTGTTGTAATGGTTCTGGCAGCTGTGCTTGCTCCTGTGATAACAAAATATGACCCGTACGAGATGGATATCCAGAACAGGCTTGCAGCTCCGGGCAACGGACATCTGTTTGGGACTGATACATTTGGAAGAGATGTGTTCTCAAGAGTTATATACGGACTCAGAATATCACTTTATGTTGGATTTGCTATTGCAATCATAGCAATGGTATTCGGACTTATAATCGGCCTGCTGTCAGCATACTTCCCTAAGGCTGATGTAGTACTTATGAGAATATGCGAGGCAATGATGTCAATTCCCGCAACACTTATGGCAATAGCGATGATGGCGGCACTCGGTGCCAAGACTGAGAATGTAATAATAAGCTTAAGTATCATATATATGCCGACAATAGCCAAGATAGCGAGGGCTTCGGCGCTTTCGGTAAAAGAAATGTCATACATAGAAGCAATAAAGGCGCAGGGTGCAAGCTGGATGAGAATTATATTCAGACATATAGCACCTAATGTAATGTCGCCCGTAATCGTACAGACAACATTTATATTTGCATCAGCAATAATAGTTGAGTCATCCTTAAGCTTTATCGGTGTAGGCGTTCCTCAGCCGACACCAAGCCTTGGCAATATTCTGTCAGAGGCAAGATCGGTTATCTACAATTCATGGTGGATGACATTGTACCCTGGCATTGTAATGATTCTTACAGTACTCGGAATTAATATACTTGGAGACGGAATAAGGGATATTATAGACCCTACATAACATTTGCAAAAGTGCCGATGTCAGGGACGTTGTACAAAATGGACAAATCAACGCAGGCACGCTTGCGCTGCTTAGAGCTGACAGCGGTACATAAGGTGCTAAAGGACAGCACCTAAGTACCGGTCGCTCTAAAAGCACCTGCGTATGAATTTGCCAATTTTGTATAACTGTTTAATGGCATACGTAAGTTATGCAACTGTCATGCAGGCTTTAATTAAGCAAAAACAAGGAGGAAAATTCCTCTCCTCACGGGAGTTCGGATTTTTGCTTCGCAAAAACAAGGAGGAAAATTCCTCTCCTCACAGGAGTTCGGATTTTTGCTTCGCAAAAACAAGGAGGAATTGGCATGAAGGATGATAATAAGCTTCTGGAAGTGAAGAATTTGAGAACATCGTTCAAGACGCTGCGTGGTACGGCTGTGGCGGTTGATGGTGTAAGCTTTTCAATAAATAAGGGTGAGATAGTCGGAGTTGTAGGTGAGTCAGGATGTGGAAAGAGTGTTACGTCACAGTCAATTATGAGGCTGTATGATGAGAAAAGTCTGGCAAGATATGAAGGAGAGATTCTTTTTGAAGGAGAGAATCTTCTGAAGCTTCCTGAGAAAAAGATGGAGGCGATAAGAGGCAACAGTATAGCAATGATATTTCAGGATGCACTGAGTTCCCTTAATCCGCTGTATACGGTGGGTAACCAGATTGCGGAGACGGTAATGAAGCATCAGCATTTGTCTAAAAAGGAAGCACTTAAGGTTGCGGAGGAGATGTTAAGGCTTACAGGTATACCCGCACCTGAGGAACGTATTTATTCATATCCTCATGAGATGTCAGGAGGAATGAGACAGAGGGCAATGATAGCGATGGCGTTGTCATGCAAGCCTAAACTGCTTATTGCAGATGAGCCTACAACAGCGCTTGACGTTACAATTCAGGCCCAGATATTAAAGCTCATAACAGACCTTAACAAAGAGCTGGGAATGGGAATAATGCTTATCACACATGACTTAGGTGTTGTGGCACAGACATGTCAGAGAGTAATAGTAATGTATCTCGGACATATTGTAGAGGAAGGCACGGTGGATGATATATTTGACAGACCGCTCCATCCGTACACAATCGGACTTATAAAATCAATTCCGCGTATGACAACAAAGAAGGGTGAGAAGCTTTACATGATAAAAGGAATGGTTCCGCAGCTAAGTGAGGTTGGAAGCGGATGCCGTTTTGCAAGCAGATGTCCATACTGTACGGAAGAGTGTAAAATCCATGACCCTGAACTCAGAACGGTTAATGAGACACAGAAGGTATGCTGCCTGCATGCGAATGAATTTTAGATGTCCCAAGAAGGGCGGATTGGAGGAGAAATATGGCTGATAAAATCCTTGAAGTAAAAAATCTTAAGAAATATTTCCCGGTGGAGTCAAAGGTAAGAGTTGAGCCAAAGTCCGTAAAGGCTGTGGATGACGTTTCATTTGACGTGTACCGCAATGAAACGCTCAGTATCGTAGGTGAGTCGGGATGCGGCAAGAGTACTACCGGACGATGCCTTATAGGGCTTAATAAACCTACGTCGGGCGAAGTCATTTATAATGGGAAAAATATAGTAGGCATAAGCGACAAAGAACAGAGAGTTCTGTGTAAAGATCTGCAGATGATATTTCAGGATCCGTATTCATCGCTTAACCCGAGAATGACGATAGGAAGCATCCTTGAGGAGCCGCTTATAATCCATAAGATATGTAAGACCAAAGAAGAACGCATGCAGAGAGTGCTTGACATGCTTGAAAAGGTGGGAATGAGGCGCGACCACTATTACAGATATCCTCATGAGTTCTCAGGCGGGCAGCGTCAGAGAATCGGAATTGCAAGAGCACTTATTCTTGAGCCTAAGCTTGTAGTGTGTGACGAGCCGGTGTCTGCGCTGGATGTGTCGATTCAGTCACAGGTGCTTAATCTGCTTGCTGAAGTAAAGAAAGAAATGAACATAACATATGTATTTATCTCACACAACATGAGTGTCGTAAGATATATATCAGACCGTGTCGGAGTAATGTATCTTGGACATCTTGTTGAGCTTGCCGGGACAGAGGAGCTGTATAACAATCCGCTTCATCCGTATACACAGGCACTTCTTTCAACAGTGCCGGAGCCTGACCCGCATGTTAAGCGTGAACAGATAATGCTCAAGGGTGATATCCCGTCACCGCTTAATCCGCCAAGCGGCTGTATATTCCATAACAGATGCCCGTATAATGAGCCGATATGTCAGGATCAGATGCCGCCTCTTGTAGAGATAAAGCCGGGACATTTTGTGGCATGCTACAGACACCAGCTGTATTAGTCTGATGAGTACTTGCGTTTTACTTTCTGCGCTGCTACAATTCAACAACGCAAGTTGACTTCAGGTATCTGCATTCTTTATTACGGAATTTTTAGATTGCAGGTACCTGATATTTTTTTAAAATTTTCAAAAATATCAAGTATATAAATTTACAATATTTTCTAAACAAAATGTAGCATATTATACCTAAGAGTTAAGAGCTCCTGTTAATCAAATAAAATTCATTAAAGAAGGAAGGAGTTGCAGATGGAATTTTCATTTGGAATACCAACAAAAATATATTTTGGAAAAGATTGTATAGCTAAGAATGCCGGAGTGCTTGCAGCAGTTGGAAGCAAGGCAATGATTGTCACAGGAAAGCATTCAGCTAAGGCAAGCGGCGCACTTGATGATGTCACAGCAGTGCTTGAGGCGGAGAAAAAGGAATATGTAATCTTTGATGAGATTGAGAATAATCCTTCTGTTGAGACTGTTGCTAAGGCTGCTGATATTGCAAGGGCAGAAAAGATTGATTTTGTTATCGGAATCGGCGGAGGTTCACCGATAGATGCTTCCAAGGCAATTGCAGTTCTTGCTGCTAATGCGGATATGGCAGTAACCGACCTTTTTAAAAATGCATTTACAAAGGCACTCCCGATTGTCGGAGTACCTACAACGGCAGGTACCGGAAGTGAGGCAACACCATACAGCGTGCTCTTAAGAAAGGATATGCAGACGAAGGTAAGCTTCGGGACAAAGGACACATATCCGGTGTATGCATTTGTTGATGCAAAGTATACATATTCACTCGGAAAGGGTTCTACAATAAGCACGGCCGTAGATGCATTTACACATGCTTTTGAAGGCTATCTTGCCAACAGAAGCACCGTTATCAGCGACAGCTTTGCAACGACTGCAATAAAGGCATTTGGAAAGAGCATGAGAAAGCTTGCCAAGTTCGAGCTTGATGAGGCTGACAGAGAGAATCTCATGCTAGTATCGCTTCTCGGAGGAATCATAATATCGCAGACAGGTGTAACGATTGCGCATGGAATTGGCTACTGCTATACATATTTTAAGGGGATTCCGCATGGTGCGGCCAACGGCCTGATTATGAGAGAGTATATGAAGCTTAACTATGATGTGGCAAAGGACAAGATAGACAATGCATTAAGCCTGCTTGGATGTGAAAGCATTGATGAATTTGCCGATATCCTTGCGGAAATGCTTGGACAGCCACCGAAGCTTACAGAAGAAGAGATAGAACTCTACACAAAGCTTACCCAGATTCAGAAGGGAAGCATGGCAAATACACCGCATAAGATTGATGCGGAAGTAATAAAGGGACTGTGGAGCAGTATCAGCTAAAACACGCTTTCGCTGCATGCTGCCGGCAGCAGCATAGCGTTTTAGCAGATATGGTTTCACAGATAAAAAGAAAATGCACTGAAAAAGACGAACAAACTTGATATGCGCAAAAGCGCAGGAATGGAGGATTGTAATATGGAATCATTATATGAGAGATGTATGAAGGTCATGCCGCCTGTAGTAAAAAGAGCAACAACAATGGGAGTAACGAAGGGAGAGGGCTGTTATCTGTGGTCAGAGGACGGACGTAAGATTCTTGATTTTGCAAGCGGCGTTGCAGTATGTAATCTCGGACACAACCATCCGAAGGTAGTTGAGGCAGCCGAGAAGCAGATGAAGGAGCTTATCCATGGCGGACACAATGTTGTCTACTATGAATCATACGTAAGGCTTGCTGAGAGACTGGTTGAGCTTACGGGCGGAGACACGATGGTATATTTCAGCAACAGCGGTGCTGAGGCCAATGAAGGAGCAATAAAGCTTGCCAAGTATGTAACAAAGAGACCGGGCATAATTGCATTCAGAGGTTCTTTCCACGGACGCACACTTGCAACAACATCACTTACGTCATCAAGCTCAGCTTACAGAAAGAATTATGAGGGACTTCTGCCAAGTATATATTTTGCAGAGTATCCATATCTTTACAGAACACCTTATGAGATGAAGGATGGCAAATGCCCTAAGGAGTATTTTGAGCAGTTTAAAAATATTTTCCATACGCTTATTGATCCTTCAATGGTGGCAGCAATCATGATGGAGCCTGTGCAGGGCGAGGGCGGCTATATTGTCCCTGATAAGGAATTTGTTCAGTATGTAAGAGAGATTTGTGATAAATATGGCATACTTCTTATATTTGACGAGGTCCAGTCAGGTATGGGAAGAACCGGCAAGCTGTTTGCATATGAGCATTTTGGCGTAAAGCCTGATATTCTTACATCTGCCAAGGGTATTGCTAACGGATTTCCGCTCAGTGCGGTTATCGGTAAGAAGGAGATTATGGAGCAGTGGCCTGCAGGAGCACACGGCGGTACATTTGGCGGCAATCCGGTTGCGTGTGCGGCTGCCAATGCAGTGCTTGATGAGCTCACTGACGGCGGAATGCTTGACAATGCAGCTAAAATGGGAGATTATTTTAAGGAAAAGCTGTTCGCACTTCAGAAGAAGTATCCTTCAGTTATCGGTGACGTAAGAGGACTTGGACTCATGCTTGCAATGGAGATGGTTCATCCGGATGAGACTCCCGATGCAGATATCACAACAGCAATCCGTACCAAGGCACTTGAGAAGGGACTGCTTCTGCTTGGATGCGGTACTAACCACAATATCGTAAGATTCATCGCTCCTACAATCGTAACAGAGAAGGAGATTGATATTGCGATTAATATCATTGACGAGTGCCTGAAGGAGCTGACAGAATAGATTCGGAGGTATGGATAATGGTTGCTTTACAACAGATGCTTGTGCTTTTCATCATAATGATGATTGGCTTTATAGCTTATAAGAAAAATATAATTACAGATGAGACTTCCAAGAAGCTGTCGGCAATTGTTGTAAACATATCCAATCCTGCCCTCATACTTTCAAGTGTTACCGGAAATGCCACAGTTACGGGAGCAGAGCTTGTTGAGACCATGTTCGTTGCGATAGGAATGTATGTATTCCTTATTGCTGTCGCAGCGCTTGTTCCCGTAATTATAAAGGCTCCGGCAAAGGACAGGGGTACATACCGTGTCATGACTATATTCGGCAATGTCGGATTTATGGGATTCCCGATAATATCTTCACTATATGGAGGCGGAGCGCTTCTGTATGCTTCGCTGTTCCTGCTTCCGTACAACATACTGATATACACATATGGTGTATGGGAAATGTGCAAAAGCAGCGGTGCTGTTAAAAAGTCCGGCAGAGAAAGCATTAAGCAGATATTCAACATAGGAGTTATCTTCTGTATAATCGCAGTTGTTGTGTATGCGCTCGGAATAAAGTTTCCTGCATGGGTCAATACAACGGTATCAATGCTGAGTAGCACAACAGCTCCGCTGAGTATGATGGTTATAGGTGCGTCATTTGCAACAATGAATTTCAAAAAGGTATTCCTGAATGTGAGAACATGGGTGTTCTCTGCATTAAGGCTGCTTGTTATACCGGTTCTGGGAACATTTCTTGTATCTCTGGTTACAGACAATCCGTCAATCATAGGTGTTACGATGGTTATGCTGGGAGTACCTGTAGGAAGCATGACAGCAATGCTTGCGCAGGAATACGGCGGAGACTATGCATTATCATCCGAGACTGTGGCAATGACAACACTCTTATCGGTAGTGACATTTCCTATTGTATCAATGGTAATGCATATTTGACATATCCAATTAAAAATGTTACTATACCTGTCGAGAAGGTTTATTTTAGATTGTCCCTTGACAGGACACAATGAAGCCACCGCTTTTACACGATGGCTTATTTTGTGCCCTGGAGAGGGATATTTTATTTTTACAATAAAAATTATCAGTAGCTGCGGTCTGAGAATAACGGAGCTTCCATATACTCCTTAATAGCTTCAATACTGTCGTAATGGGCAAGTGCCCACATAAGCTTCATAGTGAGGGCCTCTGTTGTCATGTCGGCACCTATGATAACATTCTGCTTTGCAAGATTCTGCCCGACTTCATATATGCTCAGATCGATTCCTTCGTATATGCACTGTGTGGTTATTACTACCGCAACTTCTGCATCAATAAGTTCATGTATTTTTGCAACTATATCATTATGCTCATTCGGAATTCCGCCGATTCCGAAGCTTTCGATAATAACACCGCGATAAGTATTTTTAATAAAATCAAATATATCAGGTCTGATTCCGGGAAATATCTTAAGAATAAGAATGTCCGGACAGAGGCGTGTATCAATTGCAAATTCACCTGATACCGGGCGGCTTAACTGCTGCAGATGACCGGAATAGTCAAGCACCTGATTGTAGGTTATCCTTCCAAGCTTAATCTCTGCTATTACCGGAAAGTTGACGGTTTCAAATGCATCCGAGCTTCTGGTCTTAATCTTCATCGCATGTGCGCCGTTAATAACCATTCCGTCGAATGTCACATATACCCCGTTAATTCCTTCACAGGCAAAACGTATCGCATCGGACAGATTTTTCTTGGCATCAGTATAGAGCGCCTCGATAGGTATCTGTGAGCCGGTAAATACAACGGGCTTTGCGAGATTTTTAAGCATATATGTCATGGCAGCGGCGCTGTAAGCCATCGTATCGGTACCGTGTGCCACAACAAAACCGTCATATGATTCATAATTATCGGCAACAGCCTGCGCTATTGCTGCCATAAGTGACGGATTCATATTGGTACTGTCAACATTCATGACAGATATACCGTCAAGCTGACAGACTGATTTGATATCGGGTATATATGCAAGCAGGCGTTTTACGTCGATTGAAGGTGTCAGCCCGCCTTCTGATTCTGATGAAGCTATTGTACCGCCGGTGGCGATTAAAAGTATTTTTTTCATTATATCTCCATTTCTGCATTAGGTGAATTTTTGCTGCTCATGCGGACATCATTGGAATTGTCCCACATAAACCATCCTGTAAAGCCAAATATAACAGCTATTATTATACATGTAAATGATAACCACATATATGGCAGATATTCAAATGTGGCGACTCCGAGAATCGCAGACATATAGATGCCGTTATCACTCCATGGAATCATGCCGGCAGTAAGTGTACCGCCTATCTCTGCATTACGTGACAGAACGCGGCGGCTGTAGCCCATCCCGTCATATCTGGCTGCCATAATCTTAGGTGTAAGTACAAGTGAGACATACATTGCACTTCCGAGAAGGCATCCAAGGAAGCCGACTATTATTGTAAATACAGTAAGCGTCCCGCCATTGTTAATAAAGCCGTACAGCCTGTCGGCAATAGCCTTTATAATTCCAATCCGGTCGAGAAGTCCGCCGAATCCAAGACCGAGAATTATTATGGCAGCCGACCAGAGCATGCTCTCCATGCCTCCGCGTCCAAGAAGCGAATCTATAAAATTAACGCCTGTATTCATCTCGAGCTGTGTCCATGCAGTGGATATTGCCGTTACCGGATGAAGCCCCTGAAAAGCAATTCCCCATATAATTCCAAGTACTGAGCCGAATGTTATTACAGGAAGTGAAGGAAGCCGCAGAATAAGCAGAATTATTACAATTATCATCGGGATGAATGCAAAAAGGCTTATGTTAAAATTCTCAGCCAGTGCATTCATGACATATTCTACCTGCGTAAGGTCTGCACTGCTTTCTCCAATCGATAATCCGAATATGGTGAAAGCAATTCCGGTTATCGCAAATGCTGTGAGAGATACAGGCATTATACCACGGACATGGTCTATTACGTCAATATCTGCCATAGCAGCGGAAAGAACACAGCTGTCCGAAAGCGGGGAGAGCTTATCACCAAAGTATGCGCCCGAAAGGACGGCACCTGCAGTAACGGGAGCAGGGACACCCATTGCCGAGCCTATACCCATCATAGCAATTCCGGCAGTACCGACAGTACCCCATGACGTTCCGGTGGCAAGCGAAGTTATACCGCACAGTATAAGCGCCGCCGGAAGAAATATAGCCGGATGAATTACGTTAAGTCCGTAGTAAATAAGGCTCGGAACAATACCTCCTGAAATCCATGTCCCGACAAGTGCGCCTACGGCAAGAAGAATAAGTATTGCGCTCATTCCGTCATAGATGCCTCCGGTTATTGACTTTTCCATATCACTGTAAGAATGACCGTTAAATTTACCTAAAGCCATGGCAAGAAACCATGCGGCGAATATTGCAAGGTGAATCTCTATTCCGAATTGGTTACAGGCAAATGCCATGGCGAGGAATCCTCCAAGGACGATTACCGCCTGTAAAAGTGATGTTTCTTTTTTCAATGCTGACCTCCATTCCTGCCCATTTTTCAAGGCATTCTTAGTTTGTGCTTTGGCAATTATAGTATCATCTGAAATAAGTAAATTACAGTGGAAATATATGGATTATGGCGATTATGGCAAACGCGAAAAACGCTCTTGACGGCATAAAAAAATTCCCGGACCGTTAATGATCCGGGAATTAATTAAAATATTTGATTTTTGTACTATTCAGCTTTCATTGCCGCGTCAAATTCATCGAGTATCGCCTGTTCAGGCGCTTTTGTAAGAAGACTCACAACAACTATCATTATAAGAGCAATTATGAATGCGGGAAGAAGTTCATATACATCCCAGAGACCACCCAGCGGACGTACGAGATATTTCCATATAAATACCATTGCGGCACCTGATATCATTCCTGCAAGTGCGCCCCATCTGTTAGAACGCTTCCAATAGAGTGAAAGAAGTATTACAGGACCGAATGCTGCACCAAAGCCTGCCCATGCAAACGACACTATACCGAATACGGAACTTGAAGGATCTCTTGCAAGAAATACTGCAACAAGTGCTACTCCGATAAGTGCTAATCTTGCGGCAAGAAGTGTAGCCTTTCCGCTTAACTTTACATTGAAAACAGAACCCAGGATATCCTTGGACACAGCAGATGACGCGGCGAGAAGCTGGGAATCTGCTGTTGACATCGTAGATGCCAGTATACCTGAAAGAATTACTCCGGCTATAATTGCAAAGAGTATTCCGTGTGAGCTCATAAGTGAAGCAATATTGACAATAAGTGTCTCTGAATCCTTAAGGATTGGAAGCGCACCTGCTTCGGATACTGCAAGTCCGATAATACCGATGCATACGGCAGCAGCAAGTGATATTACAACCCAGATAGTGGCAACACGTCTTGATATAGTAAGCTTCCTGGCATCCTCAATAGCCATAAAGCGGAGAAGGATATGAGGCATGCCAAAATATCCGAGACCCCAGGCAAACATTGTTGCAATATTAAGAAATCCGTATGGAGATGAAGCGCCTGTCTCAGGATTATATGTATGAACGAAGCTGAGATAACCTGTAAGTGACTGGGCATTGGCAACAACCTTATCAACACCGCCTGCAACATTTATTCCGAATATAAATACGATAATAAGCGCGATTGACATTATTATTGACTGTATAAAGTCGGTTGTTGATGCGGCAAGGAATCCGCCGGTAGCAGTATAAAGTACGATTACTGCGGCAGAAATAACCATTGCGGCTGTGTAATCAACTCCGAGAAGACTTGCAAAAAGCTTGCCGCAGGCTGCAAATCCCGAAGCTGTATACGGAATGAAAAATACGATAATAAATATGGCTGAGAACAGAAGAAGCAGATTACTGTTATCATGATAACGCTTCTTAAAATAATCAGGTACGGTTATTGCATTACCTGCAATGTGTGAATATCTTCTGAGCTTCTTGGCAACAAAAAGCCAGTTAAGATATGTACCAAAAGCAAGACCTATAGCTGTCCATCCCGCATCTGCGACACCTGTAAGGTATGCAAGACCCGGAAGTCCCATAAGAAGCCAGGAACTCATGTCTGATGCTTCGGCGCTCATTGCCGTTACGAACGGGCCAAGCTTACGGCCACCAAGATAGAAATCATCTGATGTGTTATTCTTTTTGGAACAGATAAATCCTACAACAAGCATGAAACCAAGGTATAGGACCATCGTGCAGAGAATAATGATTTGTGCAACTGTCATGTTAAACCTCTTTCTTAGAATTTCTTCAATATAAATGTATAAATTTTAATAAAAAACAAGAAACATTTTACCACATTAAAGTGCTGATTACAAGAAATATTGCATTATGACACACAATAACGGAATTGTAAAAAGGGACAGTATCGTGGATAAAAATACAATTTTGACGGCAAACTGTTCATTACCGTCATATTTGGCGGCGAGTATAGCTGTAGTTGCCCCGGCAGGCATCCCTGAGAGGACTACACATACTGAGGTTACAAGTGTGTCGAGTGCCAGCAGCCTGCATCCTGCGAGTACAAGAAGCGGGAATACGATAAGCCTGATAAAACAATAGTAGATATTAAGCCTGCTTACGATTGTTCTGATGTCGATACCGGCAAGAATATGTCCTATTACAATCATTGACAGGCCTGTTGTGCAGCTGCTTGCAGTCTGCAGTGTCTTTACAATGCCTGATGGCAGGTCAAACGGAACCAGCATAAGTACAAATCCGACAAACACTGCAATTATACATGGATGCGTGATGACCTTTTTTATCACATCTTTTCCTTTGGCTGTTGTGAAGCAGGATACTCCGGCTGACCACATTACGATTCGCTGCGGAATAAGATATATTGATGCATACAGAAGACCCTGTGCACCATAAAGTCCCTGAATTACAGGATTGCCGATAAATCCCGCATTAGAGCATATTGTGCCGTACCTGAGGACTGCGAGAGTGTCTTTGTCTTTTACAGGATAAAAATATCTGCCGGCAAATGCACTGAATATCTGTATTACAATTGATGCACACAGAACAGCAAAACAGGATACAAGCACCTCACGGTTCATGTCAATCATAAATGACACGATGATGTTACACGGAAGTACAAAGTCAATAACCAGGTCCGTGAGAGGTTTCTTGGATTCGGGTGGAAGAATTTTTAATTTTGTCATGACATAGCCTGCAATCATAAGTAAAAAGATAGTTATCTGCAGGTCAATCATGGAATGCATGTCAACCATATGTATATTTATCTCCATTTCTGCGCATTGGGCGCTAAGCATTTGATATCTATTATAACAAAAATCTCCAAAAAAGATATTCAAAATATATTTTAATATGTATAATAGTAAATAGCCATGCAGATGTATTGAAGGGGATATTGCATGATGCGAGGAGGATAATAAGATATGGGTAACGATGAATACAATGTGGATAGAATAGACAGGCTTGAACAGGAGCTTGCGCGCCTTGAGAATATAGTAGATGCACAGCAAAAGGAGATAGCACTGCTTAAGCAGATGAATACGGCACCACAGCCGCAGGCACCGCCGATGGTTCAGTGGCAGATGCAGCATGTATTACAGCCACAGGCACAACAGATGCCGCAACAGC
>UMBV01039631.1_pt1 | contig 12466 bp, 7 predicted proteins | sample 1964061 | NCBI WGS metagenome assembly UMBV01 (sample SAMEA4835951, study PRJEB28245) | human gut metagenome | biome: gut microbiome; material: fecal sample | place: Denmark | collected 2008
GCGCTCGATCGCATCCGTATCGTCGCTGCACCAGATCTGCGGGGAATAATAGAGCATCCCGGCATCAAACCGTCCGCCTCCTCCGCTGCAGCCCTCCAGTAAAAGGTGCGGATAGGCCGAAAGCATACCATCCAGTACGCGGTATAAGCCCAGCATGAACCGGTGCGCCATCTCGCCCTGCTTTTCGGCAGGCAGGGATGTAGAATATTTATCGCAGATGCTTCGATTGAAATCCCACTTCACATAACTGATCGGTGCGCTTGCAAGCACGCTGCAGAGCCGTTCCAGGATATAATCCTGTACATCTTTTCTGGAAAAATCGAGAATCATCTGATGTCTGCTCAGATTCGGCTTTCTGCCCGGAATCTTTACCGCCCAGTCAGGATGTGCCCGGTACAGATCGCTGTCCTCCGAAATGCATTCCGGCTCGAACCAGATACCGAACTTCATTCCAAGTCCAACAATACGGTCTCCCAGCTCCTTTAAGCTGCAGCCCAGCTTCTTTTCATTCGGGAACCAGTCTCCCAGACCGGAACGGTCGTCGTCACGCTTTCCAAACCATCCGTCGTCCATGACGAACAGCTCGACGCCAAGCTCTGCCGCATCCTTTGCGATCGAAACGAGCTTGTCCCCGGTAAAGTCAAAGTAAGTGCCCTCCCAGTTGTTAATCAACACCGGACGGCGCTTGTTTTTCCATTCGCCCCGGCAGATGTGCTCCCGGATGACCTGATGGAAATTATGGCTCAGCTTTCCAAAGCCCTCGGACGAGCAGCTCAAAATCACCTCCGGCGTATCAAAGCTCTCGCCCGGCTCCAGCGTCCACGCAAAGTCGTCTGGATGGATGCCGCAGATCAGGCGGGTCTGATCGATCTGGTCTTTTTCTGTTTCCATTAAAAATTCGCCGCTGTATACAAAAGATACACCGTAGCAGAGCCCTTTTGTCTCGTTTGTATCCTTTTCACATACGACTGCAAACGGGTTGTAGTGATGGCTGGATGCACCTCTCACACTGCCGATCGCAGAAATGCCGTGCGCAATCGGAGTGCGCTGCAGGGTGCGCTCCATCGCATGCTTTCCATAAAAGGTCAGCCATTCATAGTCGCCGGACAGCCAGTCCAGGCACATGCTGGCAGCCTTTAACAGGACAACTTTACCCATTGTCCGGTTCACAACTTTCACAGCCCTTGTAATGATGTCCAGCTCTTCCAGAACGCCATACTGCAAAAGCACTTCCAGTCCGCTTTCCGGATCCCGCAAAAGGATGCCGAGGGTTTCCGCTTCTGTTTCATCCGCATAAACAGCCGGCAATCCCGGAATGCTGTATTTTCCTCTGGAAAGCTCATATCCGGCATAACAAAGCGTTACCGCCTGGCTCCCGTTTTCATTTCTGACGCGCAGGGCACTGATCCGGTAATCACCCGTTCCGAAACAGCTGTACTCCTGCGGCGCAAGATCTGAGGAAAGTCTGTCGTCAGCACAGGAAGTTTCATACGCATAGCCGGAAAATCCGCGGTCATCCGGCGGAATCCGGTAAGAAAGATCGGAATTGTCCGTCTTTTCCCCGTAATAGGTATGCAGCAGCATGCCGTAGGCATCCACTTTCATCTGATACGTCGTATTTTTGGTCTGCAGCGTAAAAGTACGCTGCTTTTCATCTGCATAAACTGCCATGGCAAATCCCCTCCTGTTTTTTCTTAAGGCAGAACGTCTATCGAATGTACATTCTGCTCCGTTTCATGCCTGATTGTGCCATCGGTTTTTATTTTACCATATCCCGCCTTCTGTCTGCAATCCATCCTTTGATCCCTGCAAAAAAACTTTTTACACCAAGAAAAAAAGCTGCCCGCAGATTGCGTCAGCTTTTTTCAAATCCTTATGCTGTTTTTTCGAACTGGGAATTATACAGCTGCGCGTAAAATCCACCCTTTGCAAGCAGTTCTTCGTGCGTGCCCTGCTCTGCAATATCTCCGTTCTTCATGACCAGAATCACATCCGCGTCCCGGATCGTCGAAAGTCGGTGGGCAATGACAAAGCTCGTTCTGCCCTTCATCAGGTTATTCATCGCTTTCTGGATCTGGATTTCTGTTCTCGTATCGACGGAGCTGGTCGCCTCGTCCAGAATCAAGATCGGATTGTCAGCAAGAATTGCACGTGCAATCGTCAAAAGTTGTTTTTGTCCCTGTGAAACGTTGGTCGCGTCTTCATTTAACTCCATCTGATAACCGCCCGGCAGCGTCCGGATGAAATGATCCGCATGTGCCGCTTTTGCCGCCGCGATGACTTCCTCATCTGTTGCATCCAGCCGTCCGTAACGGATATTTTCCATAATGGTTCCCTGGAACAGCCAGGTATCCTGCAGTACCATGCCAAACATTTCACGCAGCTGTCCTCTGTTGAAATTCCGGATATCGTGTCCATCCAGGCAGATTCTGCCGCTGTTTACGTCATAGAAACGCATCAGCAGCTTGACCATTGTCGTCTTTCCGGCGCCGGTCGGTCCAACAATCGCAACCATCTGCCCCGGTTTTACTTCACAGGAGAAATCCTGAATAACGATTTTATCCGGTGTATAGCCAAACCGTACATGCTCAAAGCTTACGGCACCGGTCAGATGATCCATTGATACCGGATGCTCAACGGTCTGCTCTTCCTCTTCCTCGTCCAGGAATTCAAAAACACGCTCTGCGGCAGCCGCTGCGGACTGCAGCATGTTTGAAACCTGTGCAATCTGTGTGATCGGCTGTGTGAAATTTTTCACATACTGGATAAACGCCTGGATATCGCCGACCTCGATCGTGCCGTTTACCGCCAGAACACTTCCCAGCACTGCAACCGCAACATAGCCGAGGTTTCCGACAAAGGTCATGATCGGCTGCATCAGACCGGAAATAAACTGGGATTTCCACGCGGATTCATACAGTCTGTCGTTTGTCCGGGAAAACGTTTCCTCCACCGCTTCTTCGCGGTTGAACGCCCGGATGACCATATGACCGCTGTAGGTTTCCTCTACCTGTCCATTTATTTCACCGAGACAGCTCTGCTGCTCCACGAAATATTTCTGGGAATGTTTGACCACAAATCCGATCAAACCGCCGGAAATTGGCAGAATCACCAGTGCGATCAGCGTCATCAGAGGACTGATCGACAGCATCATAATCAACACGCCGATCATCGTCGCAATCGAGGTAATTAACTGGGTCACGCTTTGGTTTAAGCTCTGTCCCAGCGTATCGACATCGTTCGTGATTCTCGAAAGCACTTCTCCGACCGTTCTGGATTCGAAATATTTCATCGGCATCCGGTTGATTTTTTCGGAAATTTCCTTTCGCATCCGATAACACAGCTTCTGCGTCACGCCGGTCATCAGCCAGCCCTGAATGAAGTTAAACACTGCGCTGATACAGTAAATTCCAAGCAGCAGCAACAAAATCCTGCCGATTTTTTCAAAATCAATACCGCCGGTACCGCTCACCTTTGCGACCAGACCGTTGAACAGCTCTGTTGTCACCTTACTGAGCACTTTTGGTCCGATAATATTAAATACTGTACTTCCGATTGCAAATAAGATTACGACGCCGAGCACAATCCGATAGCTTCCAAGGTAGGCAAACAGCTTTTGGATCGTTCCCGTAAAATCCTTTGCCTTTTCCCCGGGCATCATTCCCCTGCCCGGTCCGTGTCCCATCATTGGACGCTTTTTATTTTGCTCCTGACTCATTCTGCCATGCCTCCTTTCAGCTCGCTTTCCGACAGCTGCGAGCGTGCAATTTCCTGATAGGCGCTGCAGTTTTTCATCAGCTCTTCATGGGTTCCTTTTCCAACGATTTTTCCATCCTCCAGAACGAGGATCTGCTCCGCATTCATGATTGTGCTGATTCTCTGTGCAACGATCAGCACCGTCGCGTCCGCGGCCTGTTCGTGCAGCGCCTTTCGAAGCGCTGCGTCCGTTTTGTAATCCAACGCAGAAAAGCTGTCGTCAAACAGATATACCTTCGGATGCTTTGCAATGACCCTGGCAATCGCAAGACGCTGCTTCTGTCCACCGGACACGTTACTGCCTCCCTGCGCAACCGGACTATCATAGCTTTCCGGCTTTGCATCGATAAACTCGGTTGCCTGTGCTGTCTGCGCCGCTTCTTTCATCGTTTCGTCGCTGATTTCATCTTCTCCTGCGAGCTTGATATTGGAAGCGATCGTCCCGGAAAAGAGCACGCCCTTCTGGGGAACCAGTCCCATCACTTCCCGTAATTTATGCTGGCTCAAATTTCGGATATCCACACCGTCCAGCGTAATTTTTCCTTCCGTCACATCGTAAAATCTCGGGATCAACTGAATCAGCGTTGATTTGCCGCAGCCTGTGCTTCCGATTACAGCGGTCGTCTGTCCGGGTTTTGCCGTAAAGCTGATATGCTCCAGTACGTCCCCCTCTGCCCCGGGATATTTAAAGCTTACGTCCTCAAACCTCAGTTCTCCCCTGCACTGCGTCAGCTTTTCATCCTCCGTTTTTTTTGCATCCACAATGCTGCTGTCCGTCCGCAAAATTTCCTCAATTCGGTCTGCTGCCACACCTGCACGCGGAAGCATGACGGAAACCATCGTAATCATCAAAAAGGACATGACGATCTGCATCGTATAGGTCATAAACGCCATCATATCGCCAACCTGCAGGTTTCCGGCGTCGATTCCCTTTGCACCGAACCACACGATCATGACGGTAACGCAGTTCATAATCAGCATCATCGCCGGCATCATAAAGGTCATGACGCGGTTGGTGAACAGCTGCGTTTTCATCAGGTTCCGGTTCGCTTCATCAAACCGTTTTTCTTCGAATTTTTCTCTGGAAAATGCACGGATAACCGAAAGCCCAGTCAAAATTTCCCTGGAAACCAGGTTCATCCGGTCCACTAATTTCTGCATCAGCTTGAATTTCGGCATTGCAACGCTCACCAGGATCAGTACAACCGCCATAATGACCGCTACCGCAAGCCCAATAATCCACGCCATGCCCGTTTTTGTGCCAACCACCTTCAAAACACCGCCGATTCCGAGGATCGGGGCATAGCTTATCATCCGAAGCAGCATGACCGCGACCATCTGTACCTGCTGAATATCGTTCGTGCTTCTCGTAATCAGGGATGCTGTCGAAAACCGATGCATTTCTCCACTGGAAAACGACAACACTTTGCCAAATACCTGACCACGCAGATTTTTACCGATCGATGCCGCAGCGCGGGACGCAAGGAAGCTGACTGCAATCGCGCACACTGCCATCAGCAGCGTAAAGCCGAGCATTTTTCCGCCCGTTTTTAAAAGATATGCGATCTGGATGCTGCCCGGGTCTTTACCCAGCGCTTCATATTCCTCTTTCACAAATAAAATCGCCTTCTGGTTCAACAGGGAATCACTCATATCGCCCAGCTGGTCTGTGATCGTCTCCCGCAGCGAAAGCAGCTGCTCCTCGGAGAGAGAGCCGTTTTGCAGCGCTTGGAGAAGCTGAAGCTGCTCCTTGGTGGGCGCCGCTGCATCTGCTCCGTCATTCATCGCGGTCTCCGCACTTTCGTCCATCGCAGACAGCATCACCATCGGCATCCGGAACGCATTGTTTAACGCTTCCAGATCCGCCGTTTTATTCGTTGTCCGCTCGTAAGTACCGTCCTCTGCCTGTTCATAACAGGAAGCGGTCAGCTCTTTTTCCCCTTCTGTCATTAAATTCTGCAGGCTGCCCCAAGTCTCCTCCCGCATCCATTCGGGCGCAGCATAAGTGATACCGCCCTGCTGAATTCCGACGTCCACGATATCCGATGTATACTGCGGCAGTGCCAGATCACAGTACGCCTGCACGATCAGCAGAAGTACAATGGCCAGCACTGATTTTTTACATTGTTTTAAATAGCTCAGTAGCCGAAACATTTTCTGTTCTATTCCTCCATTCCATCCACATTCCTGAATGCTGCAATTTCTGTTTCCAGTACATCTCCGAACCGTTCCCACTGTTTAATCAGCTCACGGAATCTGCCTTCGCCCATTCTTTCTACAACTCGCTGGGCAAACATTTCCATAATGCCGTGTCCCTGATCTCTTCTTTCCTGTCCGGTCTCCGTCAGCGAAACATAGCTGCTTCTTCGGTCTTTCGGGTCAATACTGCGCACGCACAGCCCTTTTTCCTCCATGCCACGGAGCAGTCTGGAAAGTGCCGACGGTAATATTTCCATTTTTTTCTGCAGATCGGAAATCGCTGCGCCGTAAATTGCATCGTGCTGCGCACTCAGCTTATGAATCATCTCCAGCACTGCAAATTCCATATTTCCAACTCCGGGATGTAGTACAGAATAATCCATCCTCCGAAACCTGCACATGACATGCTCAAATTCTCTCTCCAGTTTTAACGCGTCATCCATTTCTCCTCCTGTATCAAAGCGCCTGCAGTGCAAAGAGCTCACCCCAAGCGCCGATTTTCCCTGTCTGCTTTTTTCATTAACATTGATAATATTTAACATCGTTAATTACGTTGGCCTATTCTACTCTTCTTTCTACAGAAATACAATAAAAATTCCATAAACTTTTCATAAAAAATCACACAATCTGCCTGCCTTGACTTTTTTTCTCTCCTATGCCACAATTTTTCTATCTGGCAGGCTAAAGCAGGCACGTTTTTTTGCGGTCTGCCTCCGGGCAGCTTCCTTGCCCGGAATATTTTTTCTAATCTGAATCATCCTTACTATAACGGTTTTTCCGGGAAAGAGGTTCTTATGAAATTTTTTTCGTCCACTCACTATACGCCGCAGCAGCTGCAGAATATCGCGATCGATTTATTCTGCGACATCCTCGGCAGCATCCTTTCCGCAATCGGCATCTATACCTTTGCAAAGCTCGCAAGCTTCGCGCCTGGCGGTATCTCCGGCGTCGCCCTGATTTTGAACCACCTGTGGAACCTGCCGATCGGTACAACCTCCCTCGTCATCAACATTCCCCTGATTTTGCTCAGTTACCGGATTGTCGGGCGTAAATTTATGATCAAATCCATCCGTACGATTCTGATTAATACCTTTTTTCTGGATTTCGTCTTTCCGCTCACGCCTGCCTATGACGGCAATCCTATGCTCGCTGCGCTTTTTTCCGGCGTATTTTTCGGCTGCGGTCTTGCGCTGATCTACATGAGAGGCTCGTCTACCGGCGGTACGGACTTCCTTACTATGTCCATCAAAGCGCTGCACCCGCACCTTTCTATCGGCGCTGTCACGATGGCAATCGACCTCGTCATCATCCTGATTGGCTGGCCGGTTTATGGTAATCCCGACGCAGTTTTATATGGACTTATTTCTACGTTTGTAACCTCCACCGTCATCGATAAAATCATGTACGGCACGAGCGCCGGAAAGCTCGCCATCATCATCACGACGCAGGGGCCTGCCATGGCAACGCATATCGACGAGGTCTGCGCAAGAGGATCGACGCTGATCCGCGCAAAAGGTTCTTATACCACGACCGAGCGCCAGGTACTGCTCTGTGCCTGCTCCAAGGCCGAAGCGTACAAGGTTCGCCGCGCCGCACATCAGACCGATCCGGACGCATTTGTCATGATTACGGAAACCAGCGAGGTCTTCGGAGAAGGCTTTATCGATCCAACCGATAACGTAAAAATACAATAGAATATACGAAAAGACCGCGCATTCTATTGTCAGAAATAAATCGGAGGCGAGGGCAGCAGCTGCCTTCGCCTCCTCAGAAAGAGAAAGGAACAGAACATCCCTATGAAATTTCCCAAATTTTTACCGGACGGCGGCACGATCGGCTTTGTCGCCCCTTCCTTTGGCTGTGCAACCTCCCCTTATCAGGAAACGTTTGAACACGCCCAGAAACGCTTCACCGAGCTTGGCTACCGGCTTGACCTCGGACCAAACTGCTATGAAAGCAGCGGCGTCGGCATCAGCAACACCCCCGAAAAATGCGCGCAGGAGCTGATGGATTATTATGTAAAATCCGACAACGACTGTCTGATTTCCTGCGGAGGCGGCGAACTGATGTGCGAAATTCTTCCATATATGGATTTTGACCGCCTTGCGAAAGCCGATCCCAAATGGTACATGGGCTATTCCGACAACACGAATATGACCTATCTTCTCGCAACCCTTGCAGATACCGCCTCCATCTACGGTCCCTGCGCCGGCGCTTTTGGCATGGAGCTGTGGCATCCCGCTATTTCCGATGCCTTCCACCTGCTGACGGGGCGCGCACAGACCGTATCCGGCTACCCCCTCTGGGAAAAGGAAGCCTTAAAAGATGAAACGAATCCCCTCGCGCCCTATCATGTGACTGAGCCGCGCGTCCTGCGCTGCTACGGGACGGAGTATGCACAGAGGACTAACGGCACGACGCATTTGTACAACGACCAGTTAAACAGCGACCCGCAGCTTGCGGGCGGTAACCTACAGACAGGCGCTGTATCGCCAGCCTCTGCCCCAAGCTTTCACGTCTCCGGCAGACTCCTCGGCGGCTGCATGGATTGTCTCGTCAATCTGACCGGAACCCGTTTCGATAAAACGAAGGACTTTATCGAGCGCTACAAAGAGGATGGCATCATCTGGTTTCTTGAAGCCTGCGATTTGAACGTCTTCTCCATCCGCAGAGCCATGTGGCAAATGGAACAGGCTGGCTGGTTCGAACACGTCAAAGCCTTCCTGATCGGTCGCCCGCTGTGCTTCGGACAGGACATGATGGGCCTCGATCCATATCAGGCGGTACTGCCCGTCGCACTTTCCCACCATGTCCCGGTAATTATGGACGTCGATCTCGGACATCTTCCGCCAATGATGCCGCTGATCGTCGGCAGCCTCGCTGACGTGACTGTTTCCGGAAACGATATCCGAATCGACATGCAGCTGCGCTGACGATAAAACAAGCCGAACGCGTTATTTCATGCCGGGCACACCTTAATTCCCGTATACCCGGATCACGCCGGACACTTCTTTTAACACCGACATGCCTTTTAAGATGCTGAGCGCATCGTTAAAATGTTTTTCCCGCACCGGGTCGGTGATGATGACAAGCTCTGCAACGCCGTCATGGCTGCGCTTCTGCACGACCTGCGCGATGCTCACGTCGTTATTGCCCAAAATCCCGGCAATGTTGGCGAGCGCGCCGGGCTTGTCCGTTACCTGAATCCGTAGGAAAAACCGACTGACCGTATCCTCTGCGGATTTCACCGGAAGATTCCGGTAGCAGCCATAACCGATCTTGCCGCAGGAATGGTGCAGGATGTTTCGCATCACGTCGATTACGTCGCCCATCACTGCGCTCGCTGTCGGCAGCTGTCCTGCGCCGCGCCCCATAAACATCGCGTCGTCGCAGGCTTCCCCGTGGATAAATACCGCATTGAACGAATCCCGGACAGTTGAAAGCGGATGCTGCTCCGGCAAAAGCATCGGATGTACCTTAACCTCTACGCCGCCTTCTGTCAGCCTCGTCATGCCGATCAGCTTGATCACATAGCCAAATTCCTTCGCATAGCGGATATCCTCCGCTGTGATGTGTGTAATGCCTTCGGTATACACCTGGGAAAAGGTCACGTTGGAGTTAAACGCGATCGATGCCATAATCGCAACCTTGCGTCCTGCATCGTAGCCTTCCACATCCGCAGTCGGATCGCTCTCTGCATAGCCGAGCTTTGTCGCAAGGGCAAGTGCCTCTTCGTAACCCATCCCATCCTCCGTCATCCGCGTCAGGATATAGTTGGTCGTCCCGTTGACAATGCCCATCACTTCTGTCAGTTCACTGGCTGCCAGACTCTGGCGCAGCGGACGGATGATCGGAATTGCACCTGCAACCGCCGCTTCGAAATGCAGGTCACATTTTCCGGCTTCCGCCGCATCGAACAGCTGTTCTCCATATTCCGCGAGCAAATCCTTATTCGCCGTTACAACCTGTTTGCCTGCGCGGAGCGCTTCCTCCAGCCAGGTCAGCGCCGGTCGAATTCCTCCCATCACCTCAATCACGATTTCGATCTGGGGATCGTTTAAAATCTCGTTCCAACGATCTATCAGAAGCTCAGACGGAATGCCTTCCCGCGCTTTTGTCGTATCGCGCACCAGAATTTTATCCACCACCAGGCGCGCGCCCGTTTTGGAAATGATCTCTTCCTCCAGATCCTTTACCAGTTTATAAACGCCGCTGCCCACGGTTCCTGCCCCAAGCAGTGCTGCATGAATGATTCTCTCCTGTCCCATCACCATTTCCTCCATCTCTATCAAAATTCCTCTGCAATGCAATCCTCGCGGAGCATTTTTATCGTATAGAAAGGAAGTTGCCTATACGATAAAAAAACAGGGAACAGGTATTGACTGCCTGTTCCCCTATTCCAAACTGCGGGTTCGCAGTCTGGGCATATTTTTACTTTAAGCTGGAAATTACATCCGCAACAGATTTGCCGGACTCCTTGATCGCTGCATACAGAGTCTGCAGATCAGCCTGTTCTTTTACTTTAGCAAGTTCCTTTTTTCGTGTCTTGAGTGCCTTTAAAGTTTCCTCAGTTTTGGAAATTTCGCTGTCCAGGTAGGTCAGTTCTTCTTCATAGGTCATGTTTTTCTTTCTTCTTGCCATAGTTGACGCATCCTCCAATGAAATAATTTCATGTAAAAAGGATAGCACGAAAAAAGCAGGATGTCCAGCATATCCTTTCTATTTCCGATCGTTTGTGTGCTGCCATTTGTCTGTGCGCACTATTTCGTAAAGCATACCTAAGCTGCTTACAGCTGCTTACCGGTCAGCATCTCATATGCCTGCAGATATTTTGCAATCGTCTTGTCTACGATCTCCTGAGGCAGTGTCCAGTCGTTATCCGGGTTGGCTTTGAGCCAGTCGCGGGCAAACTGCTTGTCAAAAGAAGGCTGAGAATGTCCGGGTTCATAGCCTTCCGCAGGCCAGAAACGAGAGCTGTCGGGTGTCAGCATTTCATCGCCGATCACCATGTTGCCATCCTCGTCCAGACCAAACTCAAACTTGGTATCCGCAATGATGATACCCTTGCTCAGTGCGTACTCTGCACATTTCTTGTACAGGGCGATGGTGTTGTCACGAAGCTGTTCTGCAAGCTCCTGCCCTCTGCCAGGGAAATATTTTTCCAGATGCGTAACGCTCTGCTCAAAGGAAATATTTTCGTCGTGATCGCCGATTTCCGCTTTGGTGGAGGGAGTGTAAATAGGCTCAGGCAGCTTATCGGATTCTTTTAAGCCCTCCGGCAGACGAATGCCGCATACCGTGCCGTTTTCCTTGTAGCTTGCCCAACCACTGCCGGTGATATAGCCGCGCACGATGCACTCAATGGGAAGCATCTGAAGCTTTTTACACATCATGGATTTGCCTTCATACTTCTCCTGCTGGAAAAACTCCGGCATATCCTTGGTATCTACAGAAATCATGTGGTTAGGAAGAATATCCTGTGTCATATCGAACCAGAACTTGGACATCTGAGTCAGGACGGTTCCCTTTTTCGTTACCTCATTATGTAAGATCACATCAAAACAGCTGATACGGTCTGTGGCAACCATAATCAGGCTTTCGCCGTTGTCATAAATCTCACGAACTTTTCCTTCTTTGATCGGTTTTAATTCCTGCATGTTTTTCTCCTCATCTTCGCATGTGCGTCATTTTTTCAATGCAAAGTAAAAGTAACACCATCTACACGGCATTGTCAAGATGCTGCGAAATGAAAACCGAAAATTAAACTCATTTTTCCCTTGAAATCGCAATCTCTTTATGGTAAAATCTTTTTTGTTGCAGGAGTTTTACGCACATCAGCCGGCGTGGCGGAATGGCAGACGCGGCAGACTCAAAATCTGTTTATGGTGACATAGTACGGGTTCAAGTCCCGTCGCCGGCACGAAAACCCGAAGTTTTTATAACTTCGGGTTTTTTCTATCGGATCAAAAAGCAGGTTCGATGTAACTAACTTTTTTCATTCCTGGAGGATAAACAAATGATAACACCCATCATCCTGTTTCTCGTCGGACTGGTTCTGCTGATTAAGGGCGGCGACTGGTTTGTGGACGGTGCAACAGGCATCGCTCACAAGTTCCATGTCCCGGATCTGTTAATCGGCGCAACTGTCGTTTCCATCGGCACTACCCTGCCGGAGGTCATGGTTTCCGCTACCTCTGCAGTCAGCGGCCATGGTGAAATCGCCTACGGAAACGCCATCGGTTCCATCATCTGCAATACGGCGCTGATCGCGGCAATTTCCATCGCAGTCAAGCCGTCCCGCGTGGATAAAAAGACACTTACCATTCCGGTTATTTTCTTTTATGTATCCACCGCACTCTACCTGTTTACCGCCTACGTTACCAAGCGCTTCGATCGCGTAACCGGTGTGCTGCTTCTGCTGATTTTCGTCACATATATCGGCATTCAGGTCTATCAGGCGATGCACGGCAAGAACCCGGAGGCTGCAGCAGCGGACGCTGAGGTCGCTGAG
>UMBV01046752.1_pt1 | contig 12094 bp, 8 predicted proteins | sample 1964061 | NCBI WGS metagenome assembly UMBV01 (sample SAMEA4835951, study PRJEB28245) | human gut metagenome | biome: gut microbiome; material: fecal sample | place: Denmark | collected 2008
TCACCCAAAAAAATAATGTTAGTTTGTTGAGGATAACAAACAGAAAGGAAAAATAGTGATGAAGAAAGGTAAATTTCTTTCTATCTTAACAACTGTTGCTATGGCTGGCAGCATGGTGTTAAGTGCCGTACCTTTTACAGCTTCTGCTTATGTCGGTGACGTAGTTGAGACAGCGGGCAAATTTTCTATGACTGCTGATCAAACTAATTTCACACTGGATGAAATTAAAGCAGGCGCTACTGCAAAAGTAAAGGTACATTTTACAGGCGATGTGTCTGGTGAAAAAATGTTAAGTCTTGAGAGTAAATTTGATTGCAGCGACAGTGATTGGAAGGTTGTTCCAACAAATATGACACTCCCGTACCCATGTCAGATTGCTAATGACAAGGGATCTAAGCCTAGTAGCTTTAGAAAAGATTCTACAAATACATCCAGTATCTGGACTAAGGATTTTCCGGCTGATCCAGACAGTGTCAGAGGAAACCCGATTTCATATGCATTGAAAGTAGAATTAGAGGGCGGTTACCAACCAGGCGCATATCCGATTTTTAAATACATAACAGATGAAACAATCGGATACATTAAACCGGGTGAAGGTGATGCAGTTTGTGAATTTGATGTAGAATTCCCAACAGATTTGGCTGAAGGCGAATATACTATTGATTTTATGGATGCTCGTTGCGTTATTGATTTACATCGTGGTGGTGTAGATTTGGCAGACGCATTCCCAGAAACAACAGGCATTACATTTACAATCGGTGATAAGCCTGAAACTACACCGGCTGAAACAACACCAGCTGTAACAACAAAGGCTACAACTGTTAGCACATCAGATAACAGAAATTACATTGACGAATTTAAGTTATCTGCTGAAAAGGTAAAAGCAGAAGCTGGAGCAGACGATGTTGTTGTAGCAGTTTATTGTGATACAAACGAATACCTGATTGAAGCTCTTGAATTTAAGATGAGCTATGATAAGTCAGTACTTGAACTTACAGAAATAGAAATTCCGGAACTGTGCGGTTTGGATCCTGCAGCTATTGATACGGCTATATCGACTGGAGTATTATCATATAAGCAGGTTGGTGAAGGCCAGATTACAAACTATGCAGAAGATCCTATTGCATTACTTCACTTCAAGGTTAGTGCTGATGCATCCGGTGAAATTCCTGTAAAAATTGTAGGCGCTACAAGAGATGTTCCAGTATGCTTACAGAAATATTGGCCAGCACCTCTGTGGGAATATGATTATCTTACACCTGTTGTAACTGACGGTGCAATCATTATTGACGGCGATGTTACTACACCGGCTGAAACAACACCAGCTGTAACAACAGTTAGCACAACAAAGGCTACAACAGTTAGCACAACAAAGGGTTCAGTGGATACAAATGTTTCAGTTTCTGTTTCAGCATCTGCATCCGCATCCGCATCAATTTCAGTATCTGTTTCTAATGTAGTATCAGTTTCGATTTCTGCAGTAGAAGGTAGCATAGTAACAGTTCCAGTAGCTTCTGCATCCGCATCAGCTTCTGCATCTGCATCAGCGTCAGCTTCTAAGGAAGTATCAGTATCTGTTTCTAATGTAGTATCAGTTTCGATTTCTGCAGTAGAAGGTAGTATAGTAACAGTTCCAGTAGCTTCTGCATCTGCATCGGCTTCTGCATCTGCATCCGCATCAGCGTCAGCTTCTAAGGAAGTATCAGTATCTATTTCTAATGTAGTATCTGAAAAGGTTTCAGTATCCGTATCAGTATCTGAAAAGGTATCTGTATCAGTATCAGTTGTTACAGGAAAAGAGGGTGAAATAATAACAGTTCCAGTAGCTTCTGCATCAGCATCAGCATCTGCATCAGCATCTGAAGTAGTTTCAGTATCTGTTTCTGAAAAGATTGTAACTATTTATGTTACAGATAAGATAACTCCTGTTTCAACTCCAGACGGCGGACAGACAACGACAGTTGCTATTTCAATTGATACAAGCGAAATTGACGCTAACGGCAGCAACCTCCAGTGGTACTATGCAGATGAAAAGGAATTTGTAATTGACGGTATTAAGGTATTCGTTGACGGTAAAGAAGTTGACGCAGAAGATCTTATTACTTTTGATACAACTCCTGAATCAACATACGATGGCAAGACATTTGATTATGTAGTTCCATTCGTTGTAACTGTAGGCGATCAGACAGCTGAAGGTACAATTAAGGCTAAGATCGGTCAGCGCGGTGACGCTAACTGTGACCATAAGTTAAGCGCTATGGATGCTTCTTACATTGCATTCAACTTGGCTCAGTTTGATGATTCCAAGAAGACTATCCTGACCAAGGAAGATGGCTTCGGCGTATTCCTTGCTAACTCTGATGAAGGTATGAAGGACGGCAAGTATGCACCATATGATCTTGCTGCAAAGGATGCGGCAACACTTGCTAACTTCCTTGCTCGTTCAGCATTCGAAAAGGATTTAACACTTTACGATGTAGCTATTCTTAAGAAGTAATTAGCTTAATTTATTAATTTGCTTTGTTTTCGCAGGGACCGGAAAAGGTCCGGTCTCCTGCTTAACAAATATAGAAAAGAAAGGAAAAAATTTAAAATGAAGAAAAATGTATTTTCAAGAACACTTGCAGTACTTGCTTCTACAGCAGTACTTGGTGCAGCATCAATGATTTCTGCTAGCGCAGCAGGCGAGGCTATTAGCCTTTCAGACGTTGTAGGTCAGCCTGGCGAAACAGTTACTATGCCAATAGCAGTATCTGCTAATAATGATTGTAACTCTTTTGATCTGCTCGTAGCTTGGGACGATGCAACTCTTACAGGTTCAGCAGCTACATTCTCAGGCTGCAATGGTGACACTGTACTTGGCGACCAGATGGTTTCAGTAGTTGGTTACACAAGCTCAACTATGGCTGACGGTGCAGTTGCTAGTATCAACTTCACAATTCCTGAAGACGCTGAAGATGGTCAGGTTTATAATGTTACTATTAGCTCCGTGACATCATTCTCTACAGCAACAGACGGTGACGTAGCAGTTGACAGCTTATCTTTATCAAACGGTACAATCACTGTTGAAATTCCAGAAGAAACAACAGAAGCTCCTACAGAAGAAGCTACAACAGAAGCTCCTACAGCTGCTCCTACAGAAGAGGCTACAACAGCAGCAGCTACAACAGCTGCTCCTAAGAAGACAACTGGTTCACCTAAGACAGGTGTAACAGGCGTTGCAGTTGCAGTTGCAGGTCTTGTAACAGCAGGTGCTACAGCAGTAGTTCTTAAGAAGAGACACTAATTTTTAATTAATGTTCTTATAAAAAGCTCTCCGTAAAGGAGAGCTTTTTTTATTTCCCATTATTATAAATAGTATAAAAAAAAGAACGCATTTGCGTTCTTTTTACTTTTTTTCATTGGGAATCCAGTCGATCCCTCCCCAGCCATCTATATTAGCACGCCGCATAGCTCCGAAAATACGGTCGGAAAAACCTTTATTGGTTTTGTCCATTTCGGAAATAAATTGTTTAGTGCTTTCACGGTTAGTATGACCATCTGCCGGACATTTTGATTTAACAATATTTAAATTGTTTTTTATTGCAGCTTTTTTGATTTCCTTTTCAGGAGCAAAAACCATCGGTCTGATAAGAGTAAGATTTTTTCTTGATAAATAGCTTTTTGGGGAAAAGCAGCCTATACGGCCTTCAGTAAATAAATTCATTATAAATGTTTCAACTGCGTCATTAAAATGATGTCCGAGAGCAATTTTATTACAACCGTACTCAATTGCGGCATCATGAAGGGCGCCGCGACGCATTCTGGCACATAAACTGCATGGATGACTTTCTTTGCGTACGTTAAAAACAATTTCACCAATATGAGTAGGGATAATATGGCATTCAACGTCAAGATTACGGCACATTTCTTCAATAGCCGCATAATTTCCCGGAACTCCGTCAAATTGCGGATCAAGTGTAATACTTACAATGTTGTAATCAATGCCGATAAAACGACGCAGCATAACGAGTCCGTTTAATAGAACAAGACTGTCTTTGCCGCCGGAAACTCCTACAGCAATGACGTCGCCGTCAGAAATAAGATCAAATTCCTGAATGGCTTTTCGCATATATCCTAACATTTTCTGCATAGTAAACTCCAATCTGAAAAAGTTAATTTGTATATATTATACAACATTTTCAAGATTTTTTCAATTATACTTGAAAAAAAATTGAAAACAATATATACTATAATAAAAAAGGAGAAAGGATATTAATATGAAAACAATTTTAGTTACCGGCGGAACAGGATTTATTGGCAGTCATACTTGCGTTGAACTTCTTCAGGCAGGGTATAATGTGATTATTTTGGATAATCTTGTTAACTCTAAGGAGTCAAGTATAGATAGAATTAAGCAGATAACTGATCGTGATGTTAAATTTTATAAAACTGATTTATTGGATTTTGAAGGCACAAAGCGTGTTTTTGAAGAAAATGATATTGATGCGGTTATTCATTTTGCAGGATTAAAAGCAGTTGGGGAATCAGTTGAAAAGCCGCTGGAATACTATGAAAACAATATCGGCGGAACGCTTAATCTTATCAAGGCAATGAGAGAGGCAAACTGCAAAAATATTGTATTTTCATCTTCAGCGACGGTTTACGGCGTAAACAATAAAGTTCCGTATACTGAGGACATGCCTACATCGGCAACTAATCCTTACGGTTATACAAAGGTAATGATAGAACAGATTTTGAATGATATGACGGTTTCCGATAAGGATTGGAGCGTTGTTGCGCTGAGATATTTTAATCCTATCGGCGCACATGAAAGTGGTCTCATAGGAGAAGATCCAAATGGAATACCAAATAATTTAGTGCCCTATATAGCGCAGGTTGCTCAGGGAAAACTGGAGCATCTTCGTGTATTCGGAGATGATTATGAAACGCCTGACGGTACAGGGGTACGTGATTATATTCATGTTACGGATCTTGCAAAAGGTCATATTGCAGCGCTTGAATTTGCAGCGGCACATAAAGGCTTTCAGCCTGTAAATCTTGGTACAGGCAAAGGAAGCAGTGTTATGGAAGTAGTTAAGGCATACGAAAAGGCGTGCGGAAAAAGTATTCCTGTTGTGGTTACACCCAGACGTGCAGGTGATATTGCCGAGTCTTACGCTGAAACTGATCTTGCTAAAAAGCTTCTTAATTGGGAAGCTAAGCTTGATATTAATAAAATGTGTGCAGACAGCTGGAATTTTACAGTGAAAAATCCTGACGGATTAAAATAAATAATTGGAGGTTTGTTATGAAAAAGCATATTGAAATTGAGGGAATGTCCTGCGAGCATTGTGTAAAAGCTGTTAAAAATGTACTTGAAGAGCTTGGCGGTACTGATATTACTGTAGATCTCAGCGGCGGTTTTGCGGAAGCTGAAATCAGCGCTGATGATAATAAAATTATTGAAGCTATTGCCGAAGAAGAATTTGAAGTAGTAAAAATAGAAAATATATAACAAAAAAGGGCTTACTTAATGTACGCCCTTTTTAATTTGCTGTGGTTTTATGCATCTGCCTTGAAATTTCTCAGTCTCAGTGCGTTTGAGAGAACGGATACCGAACTTAAGCTCATTGCAGCGGCGGCTATCATCGGATTGAGAAGCGGTCCGCCGAAAATGTGAAGCAGTCCCATAGCTATAGGAATGCCCAATATATTGTAACCGAACGCCCAGAAAAGATTTTGTTTGATATTTCTTATTGTAGCATGACTTAATTTAATTGCAGTATTGACTCCTTCAAGACTTCCGTTCATTAAAACAATATCAGCGCTTTCAATAGCAATATCAGTACCCGAACCTATCGCAATGCCTACATCTGATTGTGCAAGGGCAGGAGCGTCGTTGATACCGTCTCCCACCATAGCGGTAATTTTTCCGCTTTCCTGAATCTTTTTTATTTCCGCAGCTTTATCTTCCGGAAGTACTTCATAGATAACGTTCTTAATACCGGCGTATCCGGCAATTGTAAGAGCAGTCTGCTTATTGTCCCCTGTAAGCATAACGGTATTGATTCCTTTATTTTCAAGCTTGCTTACTGCGCTGCGGCTGGTTTCTTTGATTTGATCGGATATAGCAATAATACCTGCGGCTTTGCCGTCGACAGCGCAGATAACGGCGGTTTTGCCTTGATTTGCAAAGGTTGTAATTTGTGAAATAAAATCATCTTTAATTTTATATTCATTCATCATTTTTTCGTTGCCAATAATGATCTGTTTACCGTTGACAACTGCTTTTATTCCCATTCCGGAGATAGATTCAAAGTTTTCCGCTTCAGGTATCGTTATATTTCTGCTGTTAGCTTCTTTTACAATACTGTCGCCTAATGGGTGTTCTGAAAGCTTTTCGGCAGCTGCGGCATAGAGCAGTAAGTCATTTTCATTAATACCGTTTGTTTTAATGTCAGTAACGACCGGTATGCCTTCTGTAATAGTACCTGTTTTGTCGAATACAACTGTATTTATTTTATGAGCGTTTTCGAGTACTTCGCCGCCTTTTATGAGAATACCGTTTTTAGCGCCTTGGCCTGTAGCAATCATTATAGCGGTAGGAGTAGCAAGTCCCAGAGCGCATGGGCAGGCGATGACAAGTACTGAAATAAAGATAGTTATGCAGAAATCGTTGCTTTCTCCGGCAATTTTCCACCCCACAGCGGCTATAATTGCCAGTAAGATTACAGCCGGTACAAAATATGCTGAAATAACGTCAGCAAGTCTTGCGATCGGAGCTTTTTTGCCCTGTGCTTCTTCAACAAGTTTAATTATCTGTGAAATTGCTGTATCTTCACCTATTTTTTCGGCAGTGTATTCAATATAGCCGTTTTTATTTACTGTAGCGCCGATGACTTTGTCGCCGACGTTTTTGGTTACCGGCATGCTTTCACCTGTTAGCATGGATTCGTCAACAGAGGTAGTTCCTAGGGTCACAGTACCGTCAACCGGAAATTTCTCACCGGGTTTTACAATTACCGTATCGCCGATTTGTACAAGCTCGGATTTGACTTGAAGTTCCTTTTTGCCTCTTCTTACAGTTGCGATCTTAGGGGAAAGCTCCATAAGTTCTTTAATTGCCTGTGAAGATTTGCCCTTTGACAGTGATTCAAGATATTTTCCCAGAGTGATAAGGGTAAGAATAACGGCAGCGGATTCAAAATAAAGTTCCATAGCCATATGCTCATGACCGTTTTTTATTTTGGTAATGGCAAAAATACCGTAAACTACAGAAGATAGAGTACCTACCGCAATAAGGCTGTCCATATTCGGACTAAGTCTGAACAGGTTTTTAATACCCTTTAAATAGAACATGTAACCGGTAGCCATAACCGGAATAGTAAGCGCAAGCTGTATAATCGCAAAATTCAGCGGATTTTCCATAGGATCAATTATTTTCGGCAGAGGCATTCCCACCATGTGTCCCATACTGATAATAAGAAGAGGAACGGTAAAAATCATAGATATGATAAAGCGTATCAGCAGCTTTTTGTGTGCCGGCATTTCAGACTTTGCGTTTTTTCCGGCAATATTATACCCTGCTTTTTTTATAGCAGACACTATTTCGCTTTCATTTATGTTTTTATCATCAAAACTGACATATAGCTTCTCAGCGGCAAAGTTGACGTTAGCCTTATCTACACCGTTAAGTTTGTTCAGAGTTCTTTCAATACGGCCTGCACAGGCTGAGCATGTCATGCCCGTTATCTGATAGCTTTTTTCCATATGGTATCCTCCATTATTCAATGTTGTTTTTAATTATTATAACCAATAATTATTAATTTTTCAAATTTGTTAGTGTCGGGAAACATTTTTATAAATACGGTAAAATAATCGTTAAATTCTACAAATATTGTAAAAAAGACCTTTTTCACGTTGCATTGTTAATGGAAATGTGATAAAATATAGTAATATTTAAGGTGACGTTAATGTTAGAAGCGTATGAATGGAGATTATTATGAACGAATCAATGTTATGGTATAATAATGCTGCGGAAAATTTTAACAGCGCTCTTCCGGTGGGCAACGGACGCATCGGAGGAATGGTTTACGGACGTACCGAACATGAGCTTATACAGTTAAATGAAGATTCTGTGTGGTCGGGAGGCAAAAGAAACAGAAATAATCCGGACGCACCCGAGGGGTTAAAGGAAGTAAGAGAACTGCTTAAACAGGAGAGAATTCCCGAAGCAGAGGAAATTGCGTTCAGGAAATTACAGGGCGTATCTTCGGAAAGCCGTCATTATATGCCGTTAGGCAATCTTAATATAGATATGAAGCTTGACGGACGTGCAAAAGAATACAAAAGAGGTCTTGATCTGGAAAATGCAGCAGCATTTACGGAATTTTTGTCGGGAGAAACAAGATACAGACGGGAGGTTTTTGTATCTGAACCTGATAATGTTATGATTGTTCACATTTCTGCGGAAAACGGTACTGTAGAGCTTTCTGCATACCTTGACGGCAGAAATGGTTATTATGATGATAATCGTCCTGTTAAGAAAAATATGATAATGTTTTCGGGAGGTTCGGGCGGTAAGGACGGATTGTTTTTTGCGGCGGTTTTGTCAGCATTTTCTCAGGGCGGTACGATATGCACTGAAGGCGGCAGGCTTATTGTCAAAAATGCGGAAGAAGTAACGCTTGTGCTTGGCGTGAGAAGCAGCTACTACACAGATGAAGCCTATGAGGAAGCCGCTGTCATGGACGTAGAATACGCCCTTGAGTGCAGTTACGACGAGCTTAGGTACAGGCATGAATGCGATTATAAGGCTTTATATGACAGAGTATCGTTAAAACTTAATGACAACAGTGACGAGGGTTCTTCTCTTCCTACAGACGAGCGTATTATGAGAATGCGGGGAGACGATTTTGACGACAAGGAATGTGACAGCCATATACATGATAACGGTCTTATGGTTCTATATTTTAATTTTGCAAGATATCTTATGATCTCCGGAAGCCGCCCGGGTACGCTTCCCTTAAATCGTCAGGGAATATGGAATCAGGATATGAATCCGGAGCTTGGCTCAAGATTTGCAGTAAATATTAATACGGAAATGAATTACTGGTGTGCTGAAAGCTGTAATCTTTCGGAGTGTCATGAACCGCTTTTTGATCTGATTGAAAAAATAAGGGAATCCGGACGTGTTACTGCCCGTGAAATGTACGGCTGTTCCGGATATGTATGTCATCACAATACTGATTTATGGGGAGATACTGCTCCGCAGGATACGTGTAAAGCGTCAACAATTTGGCCTTTGGGAGCCGCATGGCTTTGCCTGCATATATTTGAACATTATGAATACACTCAGGACATAGAATTTTTGAAGGCTAAATATCCGCTTATGCGTGAAGCGGCAGAATTTTTTACTGAATATCTGATCGAGGATAATGAAGGAAGACTTGTGACAAGTCCGTCAGTTTCTCCTGAAAATACTTATCTTACGCAAAGCGGTGTGAAAGGCAGTCTTTGCATGGGACCTTCTATGGACAGTCAGATCATAACAGTATTATTCAGCGATGTTATTAAAAGCTCTGAGATTCTGGATGACGACCATGAATTTGCAGATAAGCTGAAAGGTATGCTTGAAAAGCTGCCCAAACCGGAAGTGGGAAAATACGGTCAGATAAAGGAATGGGCAGTGGATTACGACGAGGTTGAAATAGGTCACAGACATATTTCACAGCTTTTTGCCCTGCATCCGGCAGACCTTATCACGCCGTATAAAACTCCTAAGCTTGCTGATGCTGCAAGAGCAACCCTTATAAGACGTCTTATTCACGGAGGAGGACATACGGGCTGGAGCCGTGCGTGGATAGCTAATATGTGGGCGAGACTTTACGACAGCGATATGGTTTATGAAAATCTTCAGAAGCTTATTGCTTACTCTACTGACCCTAATTTGTTTGATACTCACCCACCTTTCCAGATAGACGGAAATTTCGGAGGAGCATCTGCAATGACAGAAGCGCTTCTTCAGAGTCACAGCGGAGAAATTAACCTTCTTCCGGCGCTTCCTTCGGAATGGAAAACCGGAGAAATAAGAGGACTGAGAGCAAAGGGAGGATTTGAAGTTTCGATAAATTGGGCGGACGGTAAGCTGAAAACTGCTGAATTAAAATCACTTTGCGGAAATAAATGCGTTGTTCGTCCGAATACAATAGTAAGTATCTCGTGCGATGGAGAGAGCGTTAACGCTCTTCAGTCTGATGGCATTATAACCTTTGATACTGAAAAGGGACGTATTTATATGATAAGGAGTTAAATTAAAAAAATCATGAAAAAAATTATAACTGCTGCGGTAATAATGTCAATGGCAGCACTGTTTACAGCCTGCGAGGAGATTTCACAGGAGCCTTTAAATAAAACCGATTCTTCAGCATACGCTCCAACGGAAGAAGTTACTGAATACGTAGAAGAAACTGTATCGTTTACTGAATATGTTGCGAAGGTTCCGGAAATAAATACCACAGAAGCCAGTATGACCATAGAAGCAGAGGATTGTAAGCTTAACGGCAGTCTTTATACCGATGAACAGCGCAAAGGCTTTTCCGGAAACGGATACGTTACAGGCTTTTACGGCGGTTCAGCTGATTATCTTGTCATACCTGCCGATATTCCGTCGTCTCAGCATTATAATATTACCGTATGCGTTGCAGCTGACAGCAATGTTACAAGCTCCGTCAATGTTAATGACCGCAATATCGGTGAGTTTGTTATCGACGGCGAGGATGAAAGGTTTGTACGTGTAACTTTTTACGGAGTGTATATGGACGAAGGTGAAGCTTTGATTCAGATTAATCAGGGCAGCGATAATTTTGAAATTGATTATATAGAAATCAATAATAATGATAATATTTATGAAAATGATTTTGAGATTCAGACTGAACCTGTAGCGCCTGAGGCGTCTGATGAAACAAAAAAACTTTTGAAATATCTAAATGATAATTTTGGTAAAAAAATTATTACCGGACAATATGCATCAAACTATAAAAATACAGAGCTGGAATTGATTTATAAAAAAACCGGCAAATATCCTGCTATACGCTTTGGAGATATAGGCGGTTATGCGCAGGGAAGTATTCCGGACGAAAGCGAAATTAAAGCGGCAAAGGATTGGAACGAAAAGGGGGGTATAGTAGGCTTTATGTGGTACTGGAATTCTCCGTCAAGCGATTCTTCAATTTATGCTAAGGATACTAAATTCAGTCTGAAATCTGCAATGACAGAAGAAGATATTTCTCAAATGGGAATTGCAGAAATACAGGATCTCTATAAGCAGGGAAAAATCACTACGGAATGCTTGAAGCTTGTAGAGGATATAGACGCTGTTTCAGAAGGATTTTCAGAGCTTGCCGAAGAGGGAATACCTATTCTCTGGAGACCTTTGCAGGAGGCAGGCGGCGGCTGGTACTGGTGGGGCGCTGACGGTGAGGAAGCGTATCAGTGGCTTTATGATCTCATGTATGACCGTATGACCGGATATCACAAGCTTGACAACCTTATCTGGATTTGGAATGGTCAGAGTGAGGATTATATGGTTGACAGCAGCAAGTATGATATTGCGGCTATAGATATATATATGGGACCTAATATGGTATACGGAAGTCGTTCCGAACAGTATCAGTGGCTTAAGCAGGTGACCGACAGCGGAAAAATTCTGGCAATTGGGGAATGCAGTTCTATTCCGGGAATTGATGAAATGATTCGTGATAATTCACTGTGGTCATTCTTCGGACTGTGGTACGGCGATTACCTTACAAGCAGCAGCGGCGGTACCGCAGATGTTTATACTACGGAAGAAGACCTTATAAAAATGTATAATGCAGAAAATTCAATTACTCTTGAAAGCTATGCAGGTGTGTACGGGCATAGGAATTAGTCAAAAAATATAAATTACTGTCAAAAAAGTCCAGTTTTTACTGGACTTTTTTATATTATTATAGTATAATGAAATAAATAATTATACTTAGTGGGGGATTTTTAATGCTTTTGACAGTAATTCTTAGTTTGTTATCTGTTATTATTATAATATTATCGTATATTTTAGTGAAAACAGGCAAAG
>UMBV01072724.1_pt1 | contig 12005 bp, 13 predicted proteins | sample 1964061 | NCBI WGS metagenome assembly UMBV01 (sample SAMEA4835951, study PRJEB28245) | human gut metagenome | biome: gut microbiome; material: fecal sample | place: Denmark | collected 2008
AAAAGAGTACAAATGTACTCTTTTAAAATGTTTATATAATGTAAACATACAATGTGCGCTTAGCTCAGCTGGATAGAGCGTCTGGCTACGGACCAGAAGGTCGGGGGTTCGAATCCTCTAGCGCACGTTCATAGTTGTTACTATGGACTATAATTCAATCCATAGGGGATTGGTCTAATGGTATGATAGGGGTCTCCAAAACCTTTGGCGGGAGTTCGATTCTCTCATCCCCTGTAATTAAGAATGTTGAAATTTTTATTAGATAAAGATTTCGACATTTTTTTTGTTTATCGGGAAATTTCGTTGAAATTGTCCTGGTAAGTAAAAAACGCTCCGCGAGGATCGCACTGTGGCGGAGCAGAAAATGTTGCTATAGCAACCCGCCGAAGGCGGAGAATGTCGCAAGCGACATTCTTTATTCTGCTTTTTATAAATCACAATTACAAAATTGTAGAGTACATTTGATATATTTGCTATATGAAAGTTTTAAATGATATAGAAATAAGAGATTGCAAATTATAAAAATAATTTAAAGGAGGCAATAGAATATAAAGATTATAATGGATTAGTTTGCAAAATCTTAGTAATCAGAATTGGCTTACGTACAGGAGGAAAAAAGTATGGAAGAATTTTGTAGCAAATGTGGAACTAAGTTTGAAGGAAAGTTTTGTCCAACATGTGGAACACCATCAAAGAACAATATTATAGAAAATGCAAGAAGACCTGGATTAACTGATAGATCTTGGTTTGTTATATTGATGCTTTTTATTATATTTCCAGTAGGATTAGTCTTAATGTGGAGAAAAGAAAAATTTTCTAAAGCAGGAAGGATTGTTTTAACCATTATTGGGACCTGCTGGTTACTATTTATAGTAATATGTGGAAGTGCATACTATTATTATGAAAACAGTGGTGATATATATATTGATACAGTTAAAGAGTCATCACCTGATATATCAGAATATAGTGGCATTACATTTGGAGAAGCACTTGATGATTATTTTCTATATCCAAAATGGCGTTATTTTGAAAGTTCTTATGATACTGATATAGTGGAATTTACGGGATATGGCTCATATGATGGTTTATCAGGTACAATATTGATACAATTTGAAGTAACTGACTCTAAGAGCAAAGTTGTATATATGGAATTTAATTATGATGATATCGATGAAAGCGAGATATTTGACGAGTATGAAATAGATGATATTTTAAGCACAATTTTTGATGAAGTATTATATGGAGGATTTTAGTATGTTTTGTACGAAATGTGGATATAAAAATAATAATGATGTAAAGTTTTGCATAAATTGTGGCAATATGCTTCAAGCGTCAGGTCAATCGCAAAGTCAATCACAAAGACAAGCGTCAAGTCAACCACAGGGGCAATCACAAAGCCAGGCGATAAGCCAACCACAGGGGCAATCACAAAGTCAGGCGACAAGCCAACCGCAAAATCAAATGCAAAGTGAATTATTAAATATAAGTCCGTTGCAAGGAATATATATGCAGCGCAAAGAGCCGATTGCAAATGAATTGCCAAAGAGTAGTGCTATGTCTATATTAATAGGTGGAATTTTTGGCCTGTTCTTCGGAGTTTTAGCAAGTGACCAGGGAATAGGAACGGTTATATTGATGGTTATGTTCGGAATAGTTGTTGGATTTAGCATATGGTTTGAAAGAGGTGTTATCAAATTAAAAGATCTTGATATAAAGAGATTTTACCTGCCAAGAGAGTCAGATAACAACGAGATATTTGAATTAATGTTAAGACTATGCAGCCATGACTCAATGAAAGTCGAACAAATGAAAAATGGCATTGTAAGGGTAATCAGAGATGAAATTAGATACGATATTTATATTGATAATAAGAGAAAATATTTTAGAATTGATCCATTTTGGGTTAATAAAAAATATTTTCTGACACCATACAGGCTTTTATATTTACAACATAAGAAGTATTATATACAGGAAATTGAAGCTATGGGATATATAGCATATTATATACAGCATGGATTAATGGGAGAAATATAAAATGAAGTGTACAAAATGTGGAGCAGAGTTAGATGACCATGCAAAGTTTTGTGGTTATTGTGGTAATGGAATAGAAAAGAAAAAGATTGAGTTAATAGATGTATGTAAAATAATATCGTTTATATGTGGTGGAATATTTGGATTAGCTATAAGTATAATTATTTTATTTGCCATATATAAATACAATGGAATGTCTAAGGAACATAATAATAATGGTAAAAAGGTTATAAATAATACTATTGCAGAATCGAAGAACAATATGTACGAAAATAAAACATATGAAAATAATGATACAATAGCTAGTGATAATACAGAGAATAATGGTATTGTAACAAATATTGATTATGGAATGTATGCAGATATGATAAAACACTATGCAACAAGTGAGTATGGCGTATATGGTTATTATTATGTATATGATATAGATAATGATGGAATTAACGAAGTAATTCTGGAATACGGAACCTGTAGTTCAGATTTGCAAAATATAATATTATATATAGAAGATAATCATGTAAAGTCGACAAGAGTTGAGCAAGGTGTATATGAATACTATGTTGCACCTGATGGTAATGGAATATATGCGGTATATGCACATATGGATCATGAAATAATTTATCAATATATCAAAAATGTAAATGGTATTGTAAGTAATCTTATTACCGATAGACAAATAGATATGCTGAATGGCGAAGATTATTATACTAATGATTTTCCTTTAGATGGATATGAACTTAATGATTTAAGTGGAATTTATGAATAAAAATATATGCTTACATATATTAAAAAAGATATCAATCTCTTTAAATTGCAATATTAATTTTGAAAGTGAATAATGCAATTTAAAGGATTGGTATTTTTTTACTTACTAGGAAATTTCGTCTAAATTGTCCTAGCAAGTAAAAATGCTCCGCGAGGATCGCACTGCGGAGGAACGGAAAATGTTGCTATCGCAACCCGCCGCAGGCGGAGAATATCGCAAGCGACATTCTTTATTCTAGGATAGGCAGCCTAAGAAAATAGATGCCACTAAAAAATAGACGTAATTAAGAAATAGTTGAAAAACGCTTATTTACATATTCCCAATTAATTACATTGAACCAGTTAGTAATATAATTTGCACGTTCATTTTTGTATTGTAAATAATAAGCATGTTCCCAGATATCAATATTTAATATTGGTGTAGCGGGATACGACAAGGGTGTATTCTGGTTAGCTCCACAGACAATATCTAATTTATAATCGCTGTATACAAGCCAGACATATCCTGAACCAATCAGTGAAGTGGCTTTTTTAGTGAACCAATCTACGAAGTTTGTATATGAACCAAAATTGTATTTTATGGCATATAATATTTCATCTTCAGGATAGGAACATTTGTCGGGTGACATACATTTGAAATATAACTGATGATTATATACGCCACCGGCAGAATTAAGAAGTTCGCATTTGAAAGAGATATTAGATTTGGATATATAGACCATTAATTCTTCAAGGGTAAGATTATGTAAGGAGGGGAATTTTGCTAATTTTTCATTGAGTGAATGAACATAAGATTTATAGTGTTTATTATAATGATAGTACAAAATTTCAGATGAAATATAGGGTTCAAGGGAATTTAATGAATATGGTAAATCTATAGGAATAAACGGATAATGCATAATTAACTCCAATTAAAAATAATTATTATATTATATGAAAAAAATATAATATTAATGATATAATAAATTATATTTATAACTGTAAGAGAATAAATTTATGGGAAAGGAGAATAATCATTTACCTTAATATTAAGGAAAAAGATTATAAGTGGTACTATGCCAGGATATATAACACATAACATTTTTGGAAGAGAAGAATTTAAAAAGATGAAATCGGAGGATGTCAGGTCAGCAATTCGAAATAACAGAAATGCCTTCAATATTGGGCTGCAGGGACCAGATATATTTTTCTATTTTCCTGCAAGTTTTATGATTAATAAGAAGAATTTAGGTTCAATTATGCATACCAGAAGAACAGGCGAATATATTAATAAAATGCTTGAGTATATCAATGGATTAGATGAAGAAAAAGATAGGGAAATAGCATTGGCTTATTTTGTAGGATTTCTGGGACATTATTCGTTGGACAGAACGTGTCATCCGTATATTTATTGGAAAACAGACAGAATGCATAAGACAAAGGATTACCACGCAAAGCATGTAACCTTAGAAACTGATATTGATTATATAATGTGCAAAAAGTTCTATAAAAGGGAAGTCAGCAAATTTCCATATGGTGAGTTAGTCAGACTTAATAGAAATGAGTTAGATGTTATTGCAGGATTGTTAAGTCAGGCATTAAATAATACTTTTAACTATATCAGGTTTAATTATGAATTGGCATATGCTGCCTTATTTAATTTTGGTGTGGTCATTAACCAGATCAAGGATAAATGTGGAAATAAGACCAGGTTCATAGGAAAGACTGAGAGAAAGCTAATGGGGTTTGAGTATTTTACACCATTATTTATTCGTGATGATTACAGAATTAAAAATGATGACCCATTGAATAATAATAAGTGTGAATGGTTTAATCCATGGAAAGAAGAAATTGTAAGTGATGATAGTTTTACAGAGCTTATGGAAAAGGCTTCCAATAGATATCAGAGATTAATTAATTCATTGGGAAATCCGACAGAATTCGCTAAAGAATTGGGAAATAAATCATTTCTTAATGGGTTGGAGCTAGATAGTGATTATAATAAAAGCTTGTAAAAATAATATATCTATAAAACGTAAAACAGCTAATGGGGGAGCCATTAGCTGTTTTGAGGGGAGTATAAATAATTAATAAGGGGTTATAAGGGAAAGGAACATTTGAAGGGTTATTCCTTTCCACACACATATAATAATATAAATTGTCGAAAAAAGCAAGCACTTTTTAAAAAATATGTTTTAATATTTTGAAAATTTATTCATGAGGTAAAAGGTTTGAATTTGCTTTAGTTGATATATTTAGTTCGTTATCAAACAACGCATATTACCATACATTATATCCATATATTGTATATTTGCAATGAGCTGTTTTAAACATAATCTAACGCAAAATGTAGATACTAATAGAGTAGGTGTTTCCTAATAAATTATATGGAGGTAATTAGAGATGGCAAATAATTATGCTGGCAATTCAAAAAATGATGTAAAGGAAAAGATGAAAAACGGTTACAGTAATTCTTATAGCAACAGTTACAACAATTCAGGTAAGAATTCAAGTGGCAATTCATACAGTAATAGCTATAGTAACAGCTACAGTAACAGCTATAGCAATGTAGATAAAAACTCAGGTGATAATGCTTATAGCAATTGCCATAATAACAGCTATAGCAATGCAAGCGAGAATTCAGGCAAAAACTCATATAATAACAGCTATAGCAATGCAAACAAGAATTCAGGCAAAAACTCATATAATAACAGCTATAGCAATGCAAGCAAAAATTCAGGCAAAAACTCATATAGTAACAGCTATAGTAATTCTTACGATAACAAGGATAAATAGAAACGTAACAGTAGATTCAGGTAAGAAGCAATATAAAAATAATGCTGAAATAACCCATATGGTTTGGAAACCATATGGGTTTTCTTCATATAATATAGCAAAGAAGTAAGTATGGAGAATAGTGTGAAAATGATGCTGATGCAATTAGTTTTCACAAGGCTATTTGCTTTGGAGCGAAGGCAAATAGCTTTTATGGCAGGTGAGAAATCGCCTATGCGAATTTCTCATCGCCTCTTCTAGGCAAGTCGCTCAGAAATGAGGAATATTATGAGAGATAACAATGGTGTTGAATGGATAAGTGTAAATGAGTTAAAACAAATTGTAAATAATGGTAAAATAAATGACTATGAAGTAATAGATTTAAGGGAAAGAGAAGAATATAAGAGACGACATATCAGGGAAGCTAAAAATATACCATTTGATGAATTTATGAAAATTAATGATTATTCCAGGGTTTTAACAGGAAGAAAAACAGTTATTGTATATTGTGTGAGAGGTGGCAGCAGCATATATGCAGCATATCGTCTGAGAGATAAAGGATATAGTGTAAAGAGCCTTATAGGAGGAATGACGGAATATGAGAAATATAGCTGATAAACTATAGGAAGGACAAATATAAAATTAAAGAATTATTAATAGTTAATCCATTGACATAATACACTTAAATATATAAGATATAGGTATATTTTTAATGGAAATATTCGAATAATAAAACATCAGGATACCCGGAAATGAGGATTATATGACCAGATATGAATTAATAGCACCATGTCATTTTGGCTTAGAGGCTGTATTGAAGAAAGAGATAATAGATTTAGGTTACGAGATTCAGCAGGTTGAGGATGGAAGAGTAACATTTGAAGGTGATGAAGAAGCTATATGTCGTGCAAATGTTTTCTTAAGGACAACTGAAAGAATAATGATAAAGGTTGGCAAATTCAAAGCATATACATTTGATGAATTATTTGAAAAGACCAAGGCTTTAGAATGGGAAAGATTTATACCGGAGGACGGTAAATTCTGGGTAACCAAAGCAAGTTCAATAAAGAGTAAATTATTCAGCACATCTGATATACAGAGACTTGTAAAGAAAGCGATAGTTGACAGATTAAAGGCTAAATATAGTGTAGAATGGTTCAATGAAAGTGGAAACGAATATCCTATCAGGGTTTTTCTTAATAAAGATGAAGTAACGATTGCATTGGATACTTCAGGGGAATCTTTGCATAAGCGCGGATATAGAAAGCTTACATCTAAGGCACCTATTACAGAGACATTAGCAGCAGCACTTATTATGCTGACACCATGGAATAAGGACAGAATTCTGTTAGACCCATTTTGTGGAAGTGGAACATTTCCAATTGAAGCGGCTATGATGGCAGCTAATATTGCACCCGGAATGAACAGAGAATTTATGGCTGAAAGCTGGACAAATATTATACCTAAGAAGAATTGGTATGAGGCCATAAATGAGGCTAATGATTTGGTAAATGATGATATTAAGGTGGATATTCAGGGCAGTGATATTGATGGAGATATTGTAAAAGCTGCAAAAAAGAATGCAATGGAAGCAGGTGTTGACCACTTAATACATTTCCAGAGGAGACCGCTTAGTGAAATAAGCCATGCGAAGAAATATGGTTTTATTATAACTAATCCCCCATATGGAGAAAGAATTGAAGAGAAGAAGAATCTGCCGGAATTATATAGACAGTTAGGCGAAAGATACAGGAATCTTGATAGCTGGTCAGCATATATAATTACTTCATATGAGAATGCAGAAGCAGATATGGGAATTAAAGCAGATAAAAATAGAAAGATTTACAATGGAATGATGAAAACCTATTTCTACCAGTTTATGGGGCCAAAGCCACCAAGGAGAAATAAGCCTGTTTAAGATTAAGAATGGAGTAAAAATTGAAAAAGAATGTTCTTATATATACATCTTTAATATTGTTAATAATTGGTTTTATTGTTACATATCACGCAGTAGTACCTAAAGGGCACATACAGAAGAATAAAAAGGCACAGGTATATACAAGTGAGTGGAATGGAACAATTTCGTCAGTTATAAATCAAGCTACAATTGTAGCAAATATCGATTCTAAGCAGTTGAAATCAACTACTAATGGTATCTTTATGTCTGATACATTAACGTTAATGATTCCAATCAGACAGATAAGAGATACATTTGACTGTTCAGTAAGAGAGTATAATGATGATTTTATTCTGATAGAAAAGGGAAGTAATAAAATAAAATTATATACACAGGCAAGAAAGTGTGAAATTAATGGCGAGATAAGGGAAGCAATAACGAACGTAGAAGAATTAAATGGAACAACTTATGTGCCGGTTGATGTTATATGTCAGACATTTGGATATCAATATAATTTTGACATGAAATTAAATCAGGCAAGTATTATTAGTGATAATCTTGAAGCCAGAAGTATACCATATAAATATAATTACGAAGACGAGGGACGTGTACCAACTGTCAGCAATCAGGGAAGTCTTGGTACATGTTGGGCATTTGCATCGCTTACGGCGTTAGAATCGTCGTTAATGCCTGAGGAACCATATAGTTTTTCGGTTGATCATATGTCATTAGCCAATTCATTTAATCTAGGTCAGGAGTCAGGTGGAGATTATGCCATGTCCATGGCTTATCTGCTTGCATGGCAGGGACCGGTATTAGAAAAAGATGATCCGTACGGAGATGGAGTGACAACGGATGGCTTAGAAGCTGTTAAACATGTTCAGGAGATACAGATAATCGAATCTAAGGATTTTGAAACAATTAAGAAAATGATATTCAAATATGGTGGGGTCCAGAGTTCGTTCTATGCCTCATCATTAAACAGTCACACAGGTAATACTAAATATTACAATGCACAGACAAATTCATATTGTTATATCGGTAATCAGAAACCAAACCATGATATTGTGATAATAGGATGGGACGATAATTATCCTATGGAAAATTTCAATGCAGATATAGAGGGTGATGGCGCATTTATCTGTAGAAACAGCTGGGGTTCAGATTTTGGTAATAATGGAGACTTCTATATTTCATATTATGATACTAATATAGGGGTTCATAACGTTGTATATACAAGAGTTGACGATAACGAAAATTACGATAGAATTTATCAGACAGATTTATGCGGATATGTCGGACAATTAGGATATGGTGAGGAATCAGCATATTTTGCAAATGCATATACAGCCAAGGAAGATGAGAAGATTATGGCAGTTGGATTCTATGCGACAGGTATAGATACAGAATATAGTGTATATATTTGTGAGAATTTTCAAGACATTTCATCACTTAGTAAACGTTCTGAACCAGTAATGACAGGTAAAGTCAAAAACAGTGGCTTCTATACTGTTGATTTAGATAATAGTGTTACAGTGAAGGAAGGGCAGAAATATGCAGTAATCATAAGGATAAAAACACCTAATTCTGGAAGACCAGTGGCAGTTGAATATGCTTATAACGAACAGACGTCTTCTGTTATCTTAGATGATGGCGAAGGCTATGTAAGTCTTAAAGGTATTACATGGGAAAATACTGAAGAGAAGAATGGTTGTAACGTATGCCTTAAAGTGTATACAGATAAGCTTACAGCTAATCAATAGAATAAAATAGGTTAAAATGGGAATAGACCTATTAGTCTGGAAAATGTATAAGTAAAATTGTTAAACATATATGATTAAAATAAAGTTGAAACATGGTATTTTACGGAGGAAGAATTGGACAAGTACAATGAAAGTATATTGTTAAAAATCGGAATTTTAATAAATACAATATTTTTAGTTGTAATTATGTGCATTTATACAGGTGTGAAGTTTAATTTTGACAATATATTTGAAAGTAAAAAAAGTAAGAATCAAGATAATCTTAATATAATACAAGATGGAAATAATGTGTTTACAAATGACATTAAGACAGTAAATGCAGAGATTGAGGGTAGTGTCGAATGTAATCTGCCTGGTGGTGTACAAAAGGAAAATTGCAGTATTCAAAAGGATATATTTCATAAGAAGATAGTAATTGCATTTCCAAAGGGCATATCAGGATATGAACAAGATAATATAGTAAATACTTATGCAGCAGTTAAAAATATAGATATAAATATTTCTGATGTAATGGTTAAAGTAGAAATAAGTCTTAATTCAATCAGAGATTGTAATGTGGAGTTTAGTGATGGCAAGATCAGACTTGATTTTTTTAATCCCATAAATGTAGATATGCCTGTTATAGTGGTTGATGCAGGTCATGGCGGAGATGATGTCGGAGCAATAGAAAGAGGAACTTACGAGAAAAATATAAATCTGACAGTATGTGAAAGATTAAAAGAGATACTGGATAATGATGATAAAATTCTTGTGTATTATACAAGAGAAGATGACACCTATCCATCAGTGGAGGAAAGAATAGACTTTGTAAATGAGCTGATGCCTGATTTGTTCATAAGTATACATTCAAATTGGTATGAACATAGTGATATATCAGGAACGAGTGTGTTATATAATGTAAAAGATTCCAGTGAATTTGGCTCAGAATGGCTTAGTAATATTATGTGTCAGGAGGTCATAAAAACCTGTAACACGAATGACAGAGGTGTTGTCGATGGTCATGATATCCATATTGTGAGAAATTCAAAAGTACCGGTTGCTCTTATAGAAATGGGATTTATGTCGAATGAGGAAGATTTCAGTTTACTGACAGGTAATGCGGGACAGATTAAGCTGGCAAATGGTATTTATAATGGAATAATTCGGTCATTGACAGAACTAGGAAAATATTAGATACTAATAACGTTAAGGTAATAATAAATACTAAAAAATAGTTAGAAAAATAAGCAAAAGCAAAATTAAGAAACTAAGAAAATAAAAGAAGAAAGAGGACAGATTTATGATAGACAAGATTATATTTGCAACAACAAATCAGGGGAAAATGGACGAAATAAGAATGATTATGTCGGATTGCAGTATTCCAATTGTGTCATTAAAAGAGGCAGGAATTAAAGCAGATATCGTAGAAGACGGTAAGACATTTGAAGAGAATGCGATTATAAAGGCTAAAACGATTATGAAGATGACAGGTTGTCTTACACTTGCTGACGATTCAGGCTTAGAGATTGATTATATTAATAAAGAACCGGGAGTATATTCAGCAAGATATATGGGAGAAGATACACCATATGAGATAAAGAATAAGTCATTGATAGACAGACTTGCAGATGCAAAGGGAAGTGAGAGAAGTGCCAGATTCGTATGTGCGATAGCAGCATGTTTCCCGGATGGAAGAACATTTACTACAATAGGAACTATTGAAGGCGAGATAGGATATGAAGAAAAAGGAAAGAATGGTTTTGGATATGATCCTATTCTGTATGTACCTGAATATGGTATGACAACAGGAGAAATGGAGCCTGAATTCAAGAACAGTATAAGCCATAGAGGAAAAGCACTTAATAAGATGAGAGAGATATTAAAAGCAGAACTTAATTAGATTACGGAGGTAAACATGAAGATATTGATTGTCAGCGATACACACAGACATGATGAAAATCTTGAAATTGTACTGGAAAAAGAAAAGAATATCGACGAATTGATACATTTAGGTGATGTTGAGGGATCGGAGGATTATATCAGGGCAATAGCAGGATGTCCATGTTATATGGTAGCAGGAAATAATGATTATTTCAGTATGTTAGACAGGGAAATTATAATGGAGATAGGAAATTATAAGGTACTGTTGACACATGGACATAATTATTATGTATCATTAGGCTATGAAACTATAGAGTCGGAGGCAATAGCCCAGGGAATTGATATTGTGATGTTTGGACATACACACAGACCGGTAGTGGAGGTGCTTGATGAGGTGACGATTGTTAATCCAGGAAGCCTTTCTTATCCAAGACAGGAAGGAAAGAGACCTAGCTATATAATAATGCTGGTCGATGATAATGGAGAGGTGTCATTTGAAATAAAATATCTGTAGATATGTAATAGAAAATGATGAAAAATATTCGTTTAAAAATCTATAGATGTGCAGTAAAAAAATTAATGGAGTATATGTGTTATGAAAAGGAATTGGAAGAAGATAGCTATAATACTTATGTGTACTATTATTGCCAGCATAGGATTAGGTTATGTTAAGAATTCTGCAATGAAAGTAACAGGAGAGGAAAAGTCGGTTGTAGATAGCAGGGTACAACATGCGGCAACAGAGAAGTATAAAGAAATTAAAATAGGAAAAAATGCTTTCATAAATTGATAAAAAAAATTAATAAAAAAAATTGAAAAAAAGGTGTTGACAAAATAGCACATGGCTAGTATAATTACTCTTGCGTTGTTGAGAGACAAGAAAAACAAATACAACAACGGGGTGTGGCTCAGCTTGGCTAGAGCGCTTGATTTGG
>UMBV01046850.1_pt1 | contig 12002 bp, 10 predicted proteins | sample 1964061 | NCBI WGS metagenome assembly UMBV01 (sample SAMEA4835951, study PRJEB28245) | human gut metagenome | biome: gut microbiome; material: fecal sample | place: Denmark | collected 2008
GTAATGGCTTCGTGTCCGGTGTTCATTAATAAGAAGCAGCCGGTTCCGTAAGTGTTTTTCACTTCTCCCTGCTCAAAGCAGCACTGTCCGAACAGCGCCGCCTGCTGGTCTCCCGCCGCACCGGCAATAGGAATCTCGCCGCCCAGAACGGACGCGTCGGTCTTGCCGTAGATCTCACTGGAACAGCACACCTTCGGCAACAGACTCTCCGGGATGTTGAAGCGCTTCAGGATTTCCTGATCCCAGCAGAGGTTATGAATATCGAAAAGCATGGTTCGGGAAGCATTGGTATAATCCGTCACATGTACGGCGCCCTTGGTCAGATTCCAGATCAGCCAGGTATCCACCGTACCGAAGAGTAACTCTCCTCTCTCTGCGCGTTCTCTGGCTCCGGGAACATTATTCAGAATCCAGGCGATCTTCGATGCACTGAAGTAGGCATCGGGGATCAGTCCGGTCTTCTCCCGGATGATTTTGTCAAAACCATCTTTTTTCAATTCCTCGATCATATCGGAAGTCCGGCGGCACTGCCATACAATGGCATTGTATACCGGTTCTCCGGTATTTTTATCCCAGAGGATCGTCGTCTCACGCTGGTTCGTGATACCGATAGCCTCAATCTGGTCATCGGTGATACCCAGGACTGCCATGCTCTCGATCGCCACTCCCAGCTGGGAGGACCAGATCTCCATGGGGTTATGTTCTACCCAGCCGGGCTGGGGATAGATCTGTGTGAATTCCTTCTGTGCCATAGAGCAGATGTTACCCTGCTTGTCAAACAGGATGCAGCGGGAACTGGTGGTTCCCTGATCCAACGCCATGATGTATGTTTTCTTCTGTGTGTTCTGTATATCTCCCATTCTGTTATGTAACCTCCCGTTGTTCGTTCTGGGCTGTGTCCATAACACATCCCAATATACTATAATATGATGTCGGGGCCAAAAGCCCCCGACTTTGATACCTACGGATTGCTTCGTGCTACGCACTACCACAATCCTACCCAATATTCACCCTCTGTCACCCACGAAACGACCGGGTTGCCACTATATTGACACCTGTGTCAGCCACATTTTCCAAGATGATATCTCCTACATGGATGGGTGCCGCTACAGTGACATCTGCCAGAGCTTTCATGCAGTCATCAATCCTGCCTTTAGGAATGTCGGAAGATGTCTTCACGGATACCACAGCATCCGGATATCCTGTCACGCGTACGGTGGATGTCACAATACGCGTAGGGTTGGTCACTTCCTTCTCTCCGTAGGCTGCGCCTCTGGGACAACGGTTACCGGTCACTGTGACACTACTGTCATCTGCGATAGTCACGGTCAGAGCACACCCTACCGGACAGCAGATGCAGGTCAATTCTTTTTGTGTTGTATTCTTCTCTGCCATCGTCTCACCCTCTTTTCTGTCGGATATATTCCACTGCGTAGTTTCCAGCCTTTTCCGCCTCTGCGGATACATGGTCTACCAGTTCATGGACATGGAGCACATTGCCACAGGCGAAGACGCCGGGGATAGTGCACTCCAGATTCTCTCCCACTACCGGTCCTCCGGTCTTACCGTCCATATCCGCTCCTAAGCCCCTGGTCAGTTCGTTCTCCGGGATCAGCCCACAGGATAACAACAGCGTATCACAGGGAACCTCCCACTCGGATCCGGGGATGGGTTTTCCATTATCGTCCACTTTTGTCAGGGTCACTCCCTCTACACGGTCTCTGCCGTGAATCTGCGCCACGGTAGTATTCAGATACAGAGGGATGTTGAAATCGTCCAGGCACTGGACAATATTACGCTTCAATCCGCCGCTCTGGGGACGAAGCTCCGCCACGCACTGTACTTTGGCACCTTCTAACACCATGCGTCTCGCCATGATGAGTCCGATATCACCGGAACCCAGGATGACTACATTTTTACCGGGCATACGTCCGCGGATGTTTACATAATACTGTGCAGTTCCGGCGCTGTAAATACCTGCCGGTCTGCTGCCGGGGATGTTTAACGCACCGCGGGAACGCTCTCTGCAGCCCATCGCCAGGATCACGGTCTCTGTCTCGATCTCTAACAGCCCGTCCTCTTTGTTCATAGCAATGACTTTCTTGCGTCCGTTGGGAAACAGGGAAATATTTGTTACCATGGTATTCAGCAGATAAGGGATTTTTGCTTCTTCTGCCATGTCAATATAGCGTTCCGCGTATTCCGGTCCAGTCAGCTCCTCCTTGAAAGTATGCAGTCCGAAACCGTTGTGGATACACTGGTTCAGGATACCTCCCAGTTCTCTGTCGCGCTCTAAGATCAGCACTTTTTCACAGCCTGCTTTTCTTGCAGACAGCGCTGCTGCCAGTCCCGCGGGACCTCCTCCGATGATGACGATGTCTTCTGTACGTTTACTCATGGAGTGCCTCCTTTCCGCCAGGTTCCTGTGTCCTCTTCCATGTTCCGCCCTCTCCGGATGCAGTGTCTTTATTTTTACCGACCAGAATCTCTGAGCCGGTTCCTTCCTTAGTAATCCGTGCCGGATCGAGGTGCAGTTCTCTGGACAATATCTCCAGCGTCTTCGGGGAACAGAAGCCCGCCTGGCATCTTCCCATGCCGGCTCTGGTGCGGCGCTTGACGCCATCCAAGGTCGTCGCTCCCACTAGGCGGTGAATGGCTGACAGAATCTCTCCCTCCGTCACCAGTTCACAACGGCAGATCACATTGGCAAACGCGGGATTTTCCCGGATCAGGGCTTCTCTCTCCTCTTCTGTGGCAAGTGCCATGCTGGGGATTCCTTTTCTGGTGTCAATGAAATCCGCTTTACGTTCTGCGGGATAAATATTTTCAACAATCTGTGCCACATACTCACCGATGGCGGGGGCACTGGTCAGTCCCGGGGATTCAATCCCCGCCACATCAATGAACCCGGGATGCCCTGCTGCCTCTTCGATGAGGAAATCCGATTTTTCCGCAGGATCTTCGTGTACCAGATGAGCACGCAGTCCGGCAAAAGAAGTGATCGTCTGTCTGCCGTCCAGGGCATCCACACTGTTGCTTCCCAGGTTCAAAACCTTCGCCAGTCCCTCTGCCGTGGTGTCTACATCCTGCTTATCCGGAATATCCTCCGCTGTCGGGCCTACCAGCAGATTGCCATGGACAGTAGGCGTTACAAGGATACCTTTACCCATTTTAGAGGGCTGTTGGAAAATAGTGGAATTTACCAGATCGCCACAATTTTTGTCCATCAGACGATACTCACCTCTCCTAGGTACGATGCGGATCTTCTCTTCACAGATCATATTGTGGATTTCATCCGCATAGACCCCTGCCGCATTGATGACGATGGGAGCCACGAATATCTCACCGTCTGCCTGCACCTGATACATCCGTCCTTCCTTCGCAGGCGGGTTCTCAGTCCATACCGGTCTCTGTTCCACGATAGCTGTCACCTTGTGGTCACGATAGAACTCTACGCCGTTTTCCGCCGCATTTTCCGCCAGGGCAATATTCAGTCCGAAGGGACATACGATGCCGCCGGTGGGTGCATACAATGCTCCCACGATATTCCGGGAAACCGCCGGCTCCATCGCCCATACTTCTTCCGGAGACAGAAGCTTCAATTCCTTGACCCCATTCTCTATGCCGCGTCTATACAGTTCTTCCAGTCCCGACATGCCGTCTTCTTCAAAACACAGTACCAGGGAACCGTTCCTGCGAAACGGGAAGTCCAGCTTCTTCGACAGTTCCTCCATCATTTCGTTGCCCCGGACATTTAATTTTGCCTTAAGGGTTCCCGGCACCGCATCATACCCCGCATGCACAATGCCGCTGTTTGCCTTGGAAGTACCTTCGCAGACATCACTTTTCGCCTCCAGTACAACGATCCTCCGCTTTCCCTTCGCCAGTTCCCTGGCGATGGCGCATCCACTGACTCCGGCGCCGATAATGATCACATCATAATCCTTCATAACCTCGCCCTGCCTTTCTGTATTTTATATTTCTATAAAAATTTGTATTTTCCTTTTCCGTATCCTTTTACAGGTTCAATAATTTCCGATTCCACCAGTAATTTCAATAGTTCTGAGGCTCTGGATGACTTTAATCCCGTTACTGTTTCCACAATGCTTCTTCCGAAAATTTCTGTGGTGCCACATTTTTCCCATAATAAAATAATATTATTTAGCGTTTTTTCCGTAATTTGCGGTAAACGTTGTTGTAATTTTATACGAATGTCCGCTTTTTCTTCTTGAATGTCCGCTTTTTCTTCTTGAATGTCCGCTTTTTCCGCCTTGGAAAAAATCCCGCTGATATGCATATCCCGGTTACGGAGTTCATTTTTCTCTCCTAGAAGCAGATTACGCAAAAAAAGTTCCAAATACTCCGTTGTTTCATGAACCCCCATTTTCAGATCATTATAATTCGCCCTGACCAACGCATTGCGAAAATACCATGCGTTTTCTGCAAATATATCATTACTGGCTTCAAAGCCCAACGTTCGGATATACTTAATGAAAAACACTGCCGTAGTTCTGGTATTTCCTTCTGCAAAAGCATGGATCTGCCACAGTCTGGAGACAAATACCGCCAGATGCCTGATCATTTCCCCTATGTTCAGTCCCTTATAGCTAAATGCTTTTTCTTCCGAAAAATCATATTCCAACGTTGCCCGAAGTTCAGAAGCACTCCCATATACTACCGATGCTCCATCCAGCACCCATTCTTTTTTTGTAATATTGTAATCCCTGATTTTACCTGCATGTTTATAGATTCCGGTAAAAAGCTTTCGATGAATCGACAGATATTCATTCGGTGTAAAGCTAAAGGCTCTCTCCGACAAAATCTGTGCAATTCTCACAGAAACCTTGTCTGCTTCCTCCGTTCGGTCATTCAGGTTCTGTTTCGGATTTTCCCGATAATAACTATTTAAAAGATCTCCGGCTTCTTCCAGCGTAATAAGTCCATCGATATTTTTTACTGCTGTCTCCAGAAGATAGTCTGACGGTTTTAATCCATCTACCGCCTGCAGTCCTATTGCCGTACTCCAGGCATATCCCTTATCTCTTTTATTTGGTTCCACCTGTCTGATATATTCTTTAAAAGGATCTCTATCCATAGGTTTCCCTCCGTCTGTGTCTTTTTTTATTTTACCATATCCCGCAGGAAAACACGACCGAAAACTAGCAACACTCTGTGTAAAATGTAGTCGAAAAAACCGGACAGCGATCGCTCACCATCCGGTCTCTTATTATTGTTCTATTTTTCTTCTATAATCGCATATCCCATACTTCCAAGCTTTCCGGCTTCATAGGATTCACTCAAAAGCACGCTGCCCTTTCCCAAATACTCCCGCAGATCAATCGTTGTACTGCCATTATTGAGACAGACTGTAATCTTGTGATCTCCCCAGGTTCTCTGATAGATATATCCTCCGTCATGATCCATATATCGCAGAGTGTAATCTCCATAGGTCAGCTCCTCATGTTCTTTACGAATAGCAATCAGCCGGGAAAAGAAATCATCCTCTCCATCCTGCACCTTTTCCCAGGGCATGGGCCCCCGCAGTGTTGTCTCGCTACTGCCGTCCATTCCCAGTTCATCCCCATAGAATACGCAGGGGATTCCGGGAGAGGTAAACAGGAACACCTCTGCCAGCCGGAATCTTCGCAGGTCTCCCTCGCAGTACGACAGGAACCGGTTGACATCATGGCTGTCTAACAGGTTTAACTGCCCACGCAGCATTCCTGTACGATATCGCAGTAGCATCTTCACGATACGATCATGAAATTCCTCTGCGGAAATTTTCCGAAGGGCAAAGAAATCACGACAGTTCTTCCGGAAATCATAATTCATGGTGGAATCAAACATGTCTCCGTTCAGCCAGGTCTCCGAGCTCTCCCATATCTCCCCTATCATAACACTCTCCGGATTTTCCTCATGAGCAGCCCTACGAAAATCTCTCCAAAATCCCCGATCCACTTCATTTGCCACATCCAGACGCCAGCCATCCACCTTAAATTCCCGAATCCAATAACGGCATACTTCCATAAAATAAGCTCTTTCCTCCGGATTAGAAGAATTCAGCTTCGGCATCTTCCGCTCATAAGCGAAACAACTGTATGTCGGCTTTTCTTCTTCCGTTGCCGGGCGTATCACCGGAAACTGCAGCTGATAAAACCAGTTGGCATATTCGGAGCTTTCTCCTTTTTTCACCACATCGCTAAACTGCGGGAAATACCAGCTGCAATGGTTGAACACACCGTCAATGACAATGTGCATTCCTCTGTTGTGAATATCCTGCACCAATTCCCGGAACTCTTCGTCCGTTCCCATATTGGGGGACACATGAAAATAGTCTAGCAGGTCGTATTTATGATACTCTCCCGCCGTGAATACCGGGTTCAGGTAGATACAGTTGAATCCCAGCTTCTGAATATAATCCAGATTCTCCCGGATCCCCTGTATGGTTCCGCCCAGACGGCTTTTCAACCGGATGCCGTTCTGCCATTTCATCTCTTTTCCCTGTCCTACGATCTCGCGGTGTCCGCTGGCAAAGCTGTCCGGGAAAATATTGTAAACGATCGCCTCCCGGAACCACTTCGGTTCCTCACAGATCTCTTCTCTGCGGATAAACGGATACTGGTAAAATTCGCTTCTCTCTACCGGAAGATATTTTGTGCAGATATCTGCATAATAGAACCTCGTCTCTTCCGGGTCTTTCAATTCAAAATAGTAGCATACCCTGTCATACGGAGTCTCAAAAGTTGCATCATAATAGTCAAAATGCATATCCGACAGTATCTTCTTCATGTACACTGCCGTAAACACAATAGGATCACCGGGTTGTACGCGGTCTCCGTACCACAGAACACAATCTGTCAGATTATCCTTCGCCACCCGGATACGAATTGTAAGATTCATCTCACTGTTTGCAAATGCATACTGCGACAGCGGTATATGTAAAATTGCTTCTTGTAAAATCATAAGTTCCTCCTGCTTTTAACCTTTGACACCTCCCGAAGACAGTCCCGATACCATATATTTCTGCACCAGGAAAAACAAAATCAATACAGGAAGTGTTGTCAGAATTGCCGCTGCCGAAAAAAGCGGCCAGTTACGCGTATAGTCCGTAGCCTGCAGAGAATACAGCGCTACCGCCAGTGTGTTTTTCTCCGCGCCTGACAAAAAGACTGTGCTGAAAATATATTCATTCCACACATAGATCACCACCAGAACAGAAGAGATGATGATGCTTGGCCTTGCCAGCGGCATGACGATCTTCGTGATCAATTGTCTGTCATTCACACCATCAATTCTCGCTGCATCCTCGATAGCCTCAGGAATACTGTCAAAATATCCCTTCATATTCCAGAAAACAAAAATCGCCATACTTCCCGCATAGATAAATACCAATCCCATATAAGAATTCAACAGATTCAGAGTCTTGATAATCCGATAAATTGCAAACATGGAGAGAATTGCCGGGAACGCATTTAACACCAGTAAAATATATAAAGTCCTCTTTCGTCCGGCAAACCGCATTCTGGAAAATACATACGCAGCCGGCACAGCCACCAGCATAGTTAGCAGAACGGTCAGTGCGCTTAGCAGAAGACTGTTCACAAACCATCTCCCAAAAGGTCGCTCCATCAGGATCGTAATATAGTTATCCATAGTGATTGTCTTCGGCAAAATATGAAATTCTGTGGAAATAATACTGTTACTCCCACTGATAGATATACTGAATGCATACAGGATAGGAATCAGTGTCAGGAAAGAAAGTAAAATGAATCCTATATTCAGCAATATCAGCTTTACTTTTTCTTTAATTTTTTTCCCTGTCATATTCCCCTCACTGTTCCGAGATTGAAAACTCTCTTCGGTTCATGGTCTTGTAAAGCACCAGTATAATCAAAAATACAATAAACGCCACAGCGGATGAATATCCATAGTTGCTGGTAATAAACGCTTTTTCATATACATAGGTGATTACCGTATTAATATCTGCACCAGTCTTCGAACCGGTCTGCATCGTCATCAGATACACAATGTCAAACTGCTTAAACGCCGTGAATGTAGCCATAATGATCACCGGCATCAGAATGGGAAGAATCTGCGGAATGGTCACATAGAAATGTTTTTTCCAAAATCCCGCACCATCTAATTCCGCACTTTCATAGATATTCCGGTCAATACTCTGCATGGCACCGTCCATCATCGTGAACATATACGGAACTCCCAGCCACAGATTCACCACCAGACAACTGATAAATGCCATACCGTTTGTGGACAGAAAATTTACCGGTTTGCCTCCAATCTGTTTCAGTATCTGATTAAACAGTCCGAATTCCGTATTAAAAATTCCCATGCGCCATAACAGAATTGATACATATGCCGGCATCGCCCAGGGCACGATCAGCAGAGTCTTGTAGACCCTTCTCAGTTTTAATCCCTTCGCATTCAGCCCAACGGCAACGAAAAAGCCAAAGATCAACTGTAATGCCATACTGGATACAGTCCATAATAGAGTCCGTAAAAAAGCAGGAAGAAATCCGGAATCAAAAGCCAGCAATGCCTTTTTATAATTGTCCAGTCCAACACAATGATAATCCTTCCAATGATAAATACTCATATTGGTAAAGGATATTTCTACGGTATACAATAAGGGCACGACAATCATCAACCCTACAATGATCAGAAACGGCATACTGTAGAACCATGCTTTCTTCTTTCCTCGTTTCATCCTGCTTTCACTCCTTACCTGTCATTGCATCTGCAAATTACTGCATTGCAGAAATCTGTTCCAAAGCTTCCTTCTGGTGTGCATCGCATGCCGTCTGCACATCCTCTCCACGCTTATTCACTGCTGCCAGCAGGTCATCTGTCACTGACCACATCACATCCATTTCCGGAATGTTGGGCATAGGTACTACATTGTTTGCCATAGTCTTCAGTGCCATGATCATTTGGTCCTCTGACACAGATGCATCTTCATAAGCTTTACTGTTGGCAGGTGCACAGCTTGCGGCATTTGCCAGTGCCACACCGGTCTCCTTGGATCCAAGTACCTTCAACACTTCTGCCAACGCCTCCTTTTTCGTCTCTGCTGCATGCTTCAGTACATGAACGCCCTGTACTCCGGAAAAAGGTGTCAGAGATGTGCCGTTCGGCAGGACCGGCATCGGCGCAATTCCTAAGTCAATACCGGCTTCTTTGATACCCGGTACCAGCCAGGGACCTCCGATAGTACTTGCTGCTTTTCCTTCCGTAAACAGAGTTGTCACGGTATTGTACTCACCATCTGCAGGCATATATGACACAAACTGCTTATGATATTCCATAGCTTCTACCGTCTGGGGCAGATTCAATCCCGGCTCTCTGTTCTCATTGATCAGATAACCGCCAAAGCCCTGGATCCAGGCTGCTGCATTATAGGAAGTGGAATGCTGCTCGACAAATACATACTGATCTGCCGTGGTCTCATTCTTCATAAGTTCCAACAGTTCATCCGTGGTCTCCGGTGCAGTCTCCATCAGATCCTTATTGTACAGAAACAGCAATGCTTCATAGTACAACGGTAATTGATATTTGTCTCCCTGATACTCCCCGGCGCTTAACGTCATAGGAAGGAAATCCGCCAGATCATCCTCCGTCAACACATCGGTAATCGGAGACAGGATTCCCATCTGTGCAAAGGTACCTACTTTATCATGTGCCCACATAAACATATCCGGCGCACTTTCCTGATCGTCACCCACTAATTTTAAGGCATCCGACATATTTTCTTTTCTTTCAAAAGTGACTACAATCTCCGGTGCCAGTGCATCGACCTGCTTCTGTAACGTATCGGCAATAGTGGCATCCGCACAATGCCATACGGTAATATTCACCGGTTCTGTCGTCTGCGTATTCTGATTTTCCGTTGTCGTGGTTACATTACTTTCTGTATTTACGGTTGCCTCTGATCCGCATCCGCTTAACATGGATACTACTAAAAGTGAACTTAGCAACATTGCAATTTTTTTCTTCATAGCTTCCTCCTTTTGATAAAACGTTTTTCTACTTTTATAAAACACAGCGCTATGTTTAAAAAGTATTGAATCTTCTTTGCGAATTCGATATACTAAAAATAGCAGACCGCCTGCGAAATAGCAACGAAACAGCCCATAAAAAATGCACAAATTACGCAAACGTTTTACCAATGGAGGATCTCAGATGGCAGCAACAATCAAGGATGTAGCCAAAAAGGCCAATGTATCTATTTCCACAGTCAGCCGAGTACTGAGCAATCAGATGCATGTCTCTTCTTCCACTTATAAACGAATCCAGGATGCCGTAGCCGAATTGAATTACATTCCCAATTCTTCCGCGGTATCCCTGGTTAAAAAAAGCAGCACAACTGTCCTCTATGCTGACAGTTTTTACAAGGGACGCCCCTACGAGAATCCCCATATGTTCGACATTATCTCCGGTTCATCCCATGAATTACGCAAAAAAGGATATTTTCTCGGCTTATTGGATCTAGATTGTTCCAAAGAAAAAGCCGAAGAGCAGATCATCAACGCCATACAATCTAAAAAAGCAGATGGCATTCTGATCAACGGTTATTACGTAACTCCTGCAATTGAGAAAATACTATTAGCCACTGATTTCCCACATATCTGTATCGGAAAACCCTCTTTCGACTCCATGCTGTCTTGGATTGACACAAATCATTCTCTGTCTTCCAATCTGGCAATCACTCACCTGGTCTCTCTCGGGCATAAAAAAATCGCCTTCGTCGGCGGTTCTGACAAAGACAATATTTACAGAGATCGTTTTCTGGGATATCGGCTGTCTCTCGAGCGCAACAATCTCTCACCCCGAGATGCCTATGTCATCCCTACTTCTTCCAATCTGGAAGAAATCATCCAACATACCACGGAGCTTCTGCGACTACCGGAACCTCCCGACAGCATTCTGTGCTTTAACAGTCTTATCGCCGTCGGCGTCATCCAGGCAATCCGTCAGTTCCGCCTGCGCATTCCGGAGGACATTTCTATTGTCTCCTTCGACAATTACCCTTATGCACCTCTGATCACACCATCTCTGACTGTCGTGGATATTGATATGTACAGTCTTGGCACCCGTGCCGGAGCATCTCTGCTGAAAAAGATACAGAACCCGGAGATGCTGATCCAGACCTATACCGCCCTGCCACATTTGATTCAACGAGACAGCACGGTGTTACACAGTGAAACATAATATCCCTTATATTTTTTCCGCTAGTTCTACAAGGCCTGCTGTAATTTTGCTGACGCATTATCTTCTCTGTAACCCCTGCTCTTTTCCTGCTCAATCTGCTTTCGTATAGAAATCATTTATAAAATCTCCAATCTGATGGTTTCCATCACCATGTTTGTCTTTGGCAGTTCATATGCATATTCCATAATTTGTGTCATGTCCATTTTATGGATCAGCTTTCTATAGTTACTTATTATTTCTTTGTATAGATCAAAAGAAAATTTCGCTTATTACGTATTAATTCAATCAGCAGTCTCTCTTCATTATAAATTGTTATATCCACTCCATCATACTCTATCGTTGTCTTCCCCATTTCAAAAGCATTACTGTTCTCATAAATCTGCTTCACCCGTACATCTTCAATTTTTCTATTACTTTTGGGCGTTGCGACATAATAATGATCCGGTATGGTGTCGGTCAGTCCATAATAATAAAATGCGCTGTTAAGTGTCAGTATTGCATTCGGATATTTTTTCATGATGATCTCTAATTCCGGCACATACCTATCCTCTGAATAGAGACCCTTTTCTGTTATAAATAGATGACCTTCCTGTATGTTTTTTTTATTTGATAATCTGTACCATATTTTTCCAGACATTCATGATATGATAATAACATATTCCCCTCCTGGTTTTAGCTATTGTAGGTAAAATATATTTTTTACCTGTTTCTATTTCAATATCATCATAACTTATTATATTTGTCCCTATTTACCTTTGTGTGTCTAATATCAAGACAGT
>UMBV01035350.1_pt1 | contig 11887 bp, 13 predicted proteins | sample 1964061 | NCBI WGS metagenome assembly UMBV01 (sample SAMEA4835951, study PRJEB28245) | human gut metagenome | biome: gut microbiome; material: fecal sample | place: Denmark | collected 2008
AGTACAAGCGCTCGGCCTTCGAGGATGTCGTTGAGTCCTGCGAGTTCTCCGGCATCTGCCAGATCGACCTCGTTGAGGACAAGTACGTGACCGTACTTCATCGCGACAGCCAAAGGGCCGTATTGAAATCTCATCTGCGGCGCTTCACCGACTGCTGCTGCAGCGAATGTGAAGTGACCGGCGAGTTGCGCGAATTCGAACCGGCTGCTCAGGGTGAGCGATTGAACCGGCCAGTTAAGTCGAGCACAAGTCTCGAGAACTGCACTGGTCTTACCGCTTCCTGTGGGACCTGTGATGAAAAGCGCGTCGTGGTTGGGCTTTCGTAAAAATCCCAACAAGTCCCGCAGCACTTCTCGCCTGAACACGTAGTTCTCGTGGGCTTTGGGCACGCCGGGATCTTTGTCGTCTGAAAAACCAAGAATCTGCAACGACTTCGGCATTTCAATTTTCTTTTCGCCGTCGTAGACATTCGAAAAGACGTCAGAGCCGAAATACTTGAATTCCGGTGAAAGTGCATCTTCATGCATCATGTGAGCTCCTAAAAAAAGGGAGCCCACGCCCGTCAGCCGGGAATGAACTCCCGGATTCGGGTTAATTGTTGAAGCAGTCTGTACTGCCACTGCTTCGGTAAAAGCTGGTTTTGTCTGTCGTTCAGCGCACGACCCGCGTCACAGTCATCACGGAGGACTGCCCGATCGCTTTTACGTGTCAATCGGAGAGCACGGCAGCAAGCTGCATTTGTTCTTTCGTACTGTAATCGATCAAACCTTCACAGATTGTTCCAAAAACTGCCACTTCTGGCAGATTCCTGACCTATCTGCAGTCACCGTGCCAGGTACCCTCAAAAAAATTCAACGACCTGGAGCTATACATGCCGGATTCTCGCCCCCAAAACTCAAAGAGTGCTACACGACATACAAAACTGCGCACTCACTCCGAAAACTTTGCTCACGATGCGATTCCCGACATCGAACCTCAACAGCGCAAAGTTACCGCTGACTACTCAAAGCCTGTCTTGCCCAAAACCATTGTTATCCACACCAATCAGGTGCAGCAGGCCTTCGAACACGTCTATATCCGGGTGGACTACTCCTTGTACGCCGCCACCTGTATCGCGCGCAATCAGTACCGTGCTGCTGACGCTCGCAAGGCTGAAAAAGCCCTGCACGTTCTGTTTGAGAAATTTTCTTCAAGCTTGTCCTTAACGGTCTCAGAATTGCAGAACCTGATTGAATCGCAGGTACCGGAAGAAAATCGCAAACTCGTTTATGACCACACTCGCACCTTTACGGTGCCGGTGCGCACGTCCTACTCCCTGCGCTTTCTCAACCTCACCCAGATGCTCGACACACTGGTTGCCTGGACTGACACGCTTGCGATCAACGGCGTGATGACACCTGAAAACAGCGATCGCAGCGTTAAATCTTGGATTCATCTCTATCGAGCCTTTTGCAAAGGCATTAACAAAATTCGGCTCGAGTCCTCTCCGGCAACAGCAGCCAAAAAGAAGAGCGCTTAGGCAGTCTTTCCGAAAAATTTCGTCTAAAGTCCGTTTAAGGGTCGGCGTTGCCGTTTCTGCAACAAGCAGCGCCACTTCGGCATTTCCGCAAGATTTTCTCTTCCCAAAGCGCAAAAGTCATGAGCAGTTGGTGGACTCCTTCTTACATCCCCTTTGATGAGGCTGACAAAATTGTCGAGGATTACGAGAAGGGGATCTGCATATACGGCAACGTGACCGATTGGGAAAACTCTTTGCGCGGCAAGAAAGACGATCTTGACTACAAAAATCCCGTCCAGCGGTTACTCAAGGAAATTGACGAGAAACGAGCTTGTCAGCATAAAGCCGAAGAACTGATCCGAGATTCGACGAAGCTTGATTGGTATTCTTTTCGCTACTTGACACGCGATGATGTCGTGCGCATTGTCGTGACAAATCGAGAACAAATGGGGTTGCCTACCTACCCAGCTAAAGACGACACAGAAGGCATGCTGCGGTACAACACCATTTTGGATAAGTGGGTTGTTTTGCACCCACATCAAGCCTACGGCATCAAAGTACTGATTGACTGCGAACAAGCAAGGGAAAAAAAGGCATGGGCTGCTTTGCCGTGGAAGGTACGAGCCAAGAAATTTCTCGGTGACGTTGAGCTCAGGCTGCTGGAATTCATTTTCGTCGTGATTGCATTGCCCATTGAGGTCATATCACGAGTCTTGAAATTGGATCGCAGTCAAAAAGTAATTCTCTTCAAGGACGATTTTGGTGGTTACCACAAATGGTGTGAGGCTGAAAAACATAAGTTTCATAAATACCTGTGACCACATCGACAAAAGCAAAAAAACAGTTGCGGCGCAGATGAGGTGTTGATGCCACAACCGCGCCGCTATTCATTTGCTACCGTACTCAGATTTCCTTTTGCAAGCCGCTCACCAGCTTTCCACTCAGGACCACCAGCACAATTAGCAGCAACGGAACGACATAGACGTTGACTGTTACCGGACACAAAACCGAGATAATCACTCCCATCAGGCAAAGCTTGATGCCACATGACCATTTCGTCATCTTGTAGGGCGAAGTAAAAAAGAACTTTCCCTTGTTTTCTTCTCTCTGCATCCAACCACAGAAAAGCGTAATGACAAAAGCGGGGGTGAAAACAGCTACCCAACCACACAGCGTCACCAGTCGCAACAAGGTAATCACCAGCAGTTGGTGCAACACATCAATACGACCGACAATCCAGTGAGCCAGCCTAACCTCAACATCGAAATTCGGCCGGTCGGCACCGCTTATCCTGACCAATTCATGCATCAGATGCTCAACACCAAAGAAATCGTAGATTTGTCTTGTCAGCCCAACAGCCCAGTATCCAAACACTTCTGTACTTTGCTGCCATTCAGTTTCCACAACGGTTCTGATGTTTTCCAACGGAACCGCCAGCAACAAAAGAAACAACATCATTAGGGCCATTGACCAGACAATCCCCGCGAGACTCGTTTCGGAACGGCCGATCCTATTTGTGTTTTCCATTACGCACCCTCCTTAAAATCCCGAGCTGTTTCCACAAGGATCGGGATGCGCCCTTTGATCACATGTCCTCCAGCCACAACGCCGAAGTACTCACAGTTTGGAAGTGCACTCAGCAATGGTGCCGGCACAAGATCCGCCTCTTCCTCCGTCACACGCTCACTGATGGAACCTCCTTCAGCGATCAGATTCCTTGCTGAAGTAGAAACACCGTGCGCTTTGACTGTCGTCCGGATCCGGGTCTTGGGGATACGCTCCATCAGAAATCTCTGAGTCTCCGGATCATTGCAGCGCAATGCAAAGAAATTGTTGAGGTTTGCCAGGATCCTCAGCGCTTCTGCCCGATCCTTTGCCTTGGCAACAAAGTCGGATATCGTCTGCGAAGCCAAGCAAATGGAAAAGTTTGCGCCGCGGGATTTGTTGAGCATTTGTGTAAGCGGTTCACAAGTCAACTCGGCCGCCTCATCAACAAAAAGCATCACAGGAGCCGGAGCCGTCTCAAAGTCATAGCGGGCACCTGCAGTGGAAGCCAAATCCGCGAGCATCATGGAGCCGATTGCCCGAGCCATGCCTGAATCTGTCAGCGCATCCAGCCCCAGATAGAACACACCGCGCTGTTCAATGATTTTCCTCGTGTCATAAAAAGGCTTCTTATCGTCATCTTCAGACGGCGAAAGCTTTTTGCCGAGATCCCCACTTGCCAGAGCAGTCAGCAAAAGCCAGGTGCTTTGCGTGGTTTTGCTAAAAGAATCCTCATCACGTTCCGCCAGCGCAATGATGCTTTCGAGTTCCGGTGTCACCATCCGACGTGATTGATAGAAAACGATCAAGGTTTCAAGCCTGGAAGTAGACTTCTTTCCCGACAAAGCCTCCTCAATCACGTCAACCCCATAGGTCTTTGTCAAAACCTGGTAAAGCACCTGTTCTGCCAGTTCACGGCGGTTGGCAAAAAAGTAGTGGAGATTTCTGAATGTGGGTTTTCTGCCCAAAATTGCCAACCCAACACAGATGGTTCGCAAAGCCCCTCGTCCCATGTCGATGAAGGGCTGACTGTCGCCACCTTGTCCGGGCAATGAATCGGCAATACGAGATGCAATCTCATCTGTGCGGGTTGAATTGGCCAGAAGGTTGAGATTGATCGATTCTTCAGGGTGGCCGGGATGAAAGTACAGGTAATCTGACTGGCGTCCGGCTCTGATACAGGCTGCCCTTGTGGTTTTAACCAGCCCTTTATCTCCCTTGGGATCAATCACGATCACCGTGTAACCCATCAAAATGGCTTGGTGAATCATGAGTTCAAGAAAACGAGATTTTCCTGCGCCTGTGGTCCCGAAGACAGCTGCATGCCCTTCAAAGTTTTTGCTTGGTAGCAACAGCGGCTTTTCTTCTCCCATTGCATGAATCCACGCATAACCAGGCTGAGTCGAGACCACATCCTTCATTGTTCTTAAGACATTCAAGGAAGTCAGAGGATGCAGCAGGCAATCAGCGAAATGGCCTTTCACGTAACGCAGTTTTGCCGTATTCGTCACCGCCTGGCGATAAAGCTCCCGCCAGTCCTGCTTAAGAAAGTCTACGGTGCTCTGGCAATGTTCAGCGTCCCAAGAAAAGCCATAGCCAAGCCAACGAGATTCCACGCCGGCAGCCTGAACTGCCAAATGAGCAAACTCATCGTGCGTCATCCACTGCCGACGCTTGCCAAGCATGGCTGATTCAAAGCGCATTTTCACAAGCGCTTCCCGAATACCCAAAGCACTCTTAGTAGCCAGATATCCACCCACAACTCCCAAAGGTAAAGCCATCTGAGGCAAGCAGGCGGCAGCAAGGCCATAGCCGGCAGCACCAATCGCGCAAACTGCCGCCCGACGCCCTGGCAAATTAGGGCCCAGTTGACAGGCCAGATTTTGATTCTTCATTTGCATCATCCTCAACAAAAGTGAAAGAATGATCACTTGGATCAAAATCAAGCCTAAAGTTCGTTGAGATCAGCCTTAGGAGCATTTCCTGCGTTTTTTGGCCGATTTTGTGCATTTCTAAGACGGTCTCGACTTTTTGGGAGCTGCAGGTGCGCCGGCCATCCTCATGCAAGACCAAATTCTCGACAAGAAACCCCTTTCCGACCCTCATTTGCTCCACCGCGGTAGCTAACAAACGTTCCACGAACACTTTTGCTTCCTGCGGCTTCATCGCTTCTTGAGGAATTTCATCGCATTCAGCCTGAGTGACCTGCAGGGAAGCCCTCTTATTCTCCCGAGAATTTGACTCCTGAAGATATTCAGTTTGAGGAGCCATAAACCGCAACTTAGATTTTTGAGGCACTGACGCAGCTGCATCATTCTTCACAGTCTTGTTTGCATTGCAAACCGTCACGTCAATCGGTTCCGGCAGCTTATTGTGCTCAAACAACACCATCGGCTCACAGAGCTTGATGCAAGCTTGTTTGCGGTTGTTTTCCTCCCCAACTTTGACGAGCCAAACATAAGAAGGTTGGTCGTTCTCTCCCAGATGCGTATCAATCAGGTGCTGTTCCCCGAGTACACGAATCAACCCTTCCGGGGTTCCCGGCACATACGGAGCCTGCAGTTTAATGGCCGCCTGATGCACATCTGAAGCCGAAACTTCGCTAAGACGGATAAACGTTCCTTGGTTGGTCACATATACCTGAGAGTTCTCTTTGTTAACCGACCATAAGCCTGCCTCCAGCAGTCCTTTCATTGCCGAAAAAATTGGCGTCACCAACGGGGAAACCGAACGCGTGTATGCGGATCCAAGCTGTCTTCTGCTTTCCCCATCCTGTCGAATAGATTCCTCTTCAGCCTCCTTGAGAACTGCGGCCAGTGGGCCTGTTCCAAAAACGATCGCATCGTCAATGGCTCCGGGAATCACGTCTCCAGAAACCTCTGTCAGATAAGTTAGCAGGTCATTCGTAAACAGCTGGCCGTATGCCACTCGGACTGACCGGAGCTCATGCTGCTTATGAACCCGATCTTGTCTCCAGAGGACAAAAACCTGTTTTGCCTTGGCCTGCGTCACCCACTCCCACAACGAACCGGCGAAGGGATTCCATTTGTCTCCGTTTGCGGTAACAACCTCCACGTCAAATACCTTCCCCACGTCATGAATGACCCCCATGACACCCGCTGCCACAAGCCAACGCGGACAATCCTGATAGCGCTGTCTCAAGGTTGTTCCTTCTGCCAATAACTGTCGTTCAGCTACGGCAGCCGCGGCACTCGCGCACTGAATCGAATGAGCAAAAAGCCCACAAACTCCCGAATGATGGTGGCTTTCTGAGGCTGGAAGAATATTCACCAAGGTTATGACCCGCGTTATCAATGGCATCAACAGACGGTCTACTTCTTCCTTGTTCAAGGCCAGTCGATTGAAAAAGTCATGAAGCTCGTCGGCATAGCGTTGGCAGAAGAACTCAGGCGGCCGCGGAACAAGAGGGACACCCACGACCTGCGGATAACTTTCATGAATCAGCCCCAGCTTTGAATGCTCCGGAATGTCTTGATAGCGGATGAAGTTCCCACTCGGCTGTATCGGTTTTGACTGATGATCGGAAAACAAACCAAGAAAAGACTTAATCACGTCTGCTCCTCCTTGGTTTGTTTTTTCATCATCTGCTCAAAACGACATAGGCTGCGGTTCACGGCACCGATGGCTGTTGCAAGACGGCGCAGGTCCGTCAACTGTGGCTCAATAAGCGCCGCCGCTGTCTGAACCCACTCCGGCTCGTGTGTGAACTCCTTCATGGAAACGCTTTGGGTCTTCTTGAGCAACGGCACATGCTTGGAAAGCAAATAGACCCGCATCTTTGTCTTGGTTTTTGATCCTCGACGCCGTACAAATGCCTGATAGGTTCTCGTTTGTCCCTCTCTTCTCTCTGTTTGCGATGCACCTAACGGATACGCATGCCGAATTGTTCTCTCCCAATAGAAGTTAGGCGTCCCTCTCCTTTCGTCCATGCGCACTCGAGGGGCAATCAAGGTCTCCTCTGCTGAAAACGCTGTTTCGTGCTTCATAGCGTGAAAAATGTCCGTCACGCCAAGCCCTTGAATCAACAGCAACTGCCGGATCTTCGCAATGCCGTCATGCAGGTTCCGGATTTCCTTCTGCATTGCGTCCGCAACTTCTTCACTGGCTAGCGTCCGCCGCAGTTCGACTTGCTGAGGATCTGCCATCAAGTTCCAGTCACGCTGCGTCATTCCTCGCTCCCAAAGAATTATTCTTAGCGGAGCCGCAGCTGTCCGCTCCGCAATAGTTAACAAGCGTCCGCAGGTGGTTCTGCATCTTTTTTTCAAGCCAAGTAATCCAAAATCCCTCGCGACCCTTGGTGTTATCCACTCCTGTGACTCTTATGGCCGCCAAAGCCGACCACATAAAAGCTTCGATCAACATTGACGTTGTGTAAGGCCCATCGAGAGCCCGTTCCATCAGCGATTTACAAACCTGGATAATCTGTCCGATCTTTCTTGATCGGGGAATGTAGGCCGGAGCCTTTTTTGCCTGGCTGTGCCTCAAGTACTGGCGTGCCTCGTTGTAGGCGCTGCCCGAACTTCTGCCATAGAGCTGCAAGAGCCGTTGCGCCGTCGGCAAAGAAACCCCCAGTTCGGCACAGGCTTCAAGCAGGCGATCTATGTCACTTTCGACTTCACCCATCGGGGCAGCAATAAAGTTTCCCGTCTCTGTCCCCGTTACCCTGAAAGCTCGTTGAACGTACGCGTTTCGCTTTTCGAGCCTCATCTTGGGGCGGGCCTGCATCCAATCAACAAAAGCAAGCTGCACCGGATCCCGACAATCATCGTGTATGCCTTCGATTTCACCCAGAAAGGAAAATTTCAAATGAAAGTTTCGGACCAACACCTCTATAGACAGTCTGTCCGTTCCGGCAGACTGCATCAGTTGCGCCACACGCAGCCCGACTCCATAGCAAACGGCCGCACCAACGGGGCTGATCTTGGCTAAATTCGCGGCATTGCGCATATAAATCCTGGCAAAATCCGCCATGACCGTCTGGGATGGTTGGTCTGCATCCAGACTTTGGGTGGCAGACCAAGCTAAAGCGGCGCGAATGGAAAATGCTGCTGCGTTATAAGCATTGGGAGTGATAGCCATCACTTCCCGCAAGTCAAAGGGAACCACACCAACATACGGTCGGTTTTCCTCGTCGCCGAACTTGCAGAGAGCATGAATTCCCAAGCCATTGATCGGACTCTGTGCAAGAACCGACGGAGATGCAGAGTTCAGAGCCGCTGCCGCTGACCAAAGCTCGATTTCTGCCTTTTCGCAAGCTGCAAAGCCGCAAATGAAGTCTTGTCGTCTCATTTCAGCTCCTTGACCCGGTACTGGGGGTGCTTGCCGAGACGTTCAAGAAGAAGACCTTTAATCGGATAACCAACAAGACCTTTAAGAAACCAGCCAAGTTTTTCGCGATTAAGCTGCCCACCCTTCAAAACGCCAACGGTTGCCAAAGCATCCACCATCTGTCGCTGCTCAAGACGAGCAATGTCACTCACGGTAAAAGCCTCTGCCCCAAAAAAATGGCGCAATGCCTGCAGCAGCTGCAGACGATAGGCTTGATCATCATCACCCTCTTCAAGCATCTTGAGCATCGGCAAGGCAGGATCGTCATACCCCAGTGCTTGGATCGGTTCTCGACAGCGGCGAGACCAGTTGTGCAGACCTGACAACGGTGCGCAGTCCACTGTCGCACCTGATTGGAGGTAAGCTGCCGCGATCCGCAAATAGTGCATTACTAGCTCAGGTCGATGCTTGCGGACAAATTCGTCAATATCCTCACGCTCGAATCGTCGTTGTTCCGGATGTTCGTCAGGTGCAACAAGTCTTATGGATAAAACTCGCCGGCGCATGTCTGCAGCCGGAACAACGTAATTGCCCGTTCCGACAAAAAGAGCCCGAGTAGAAACTTGTTTTGTTGACGACGTTCGCAGCACGCGACTTTCGTACAACGGCTCCGTGAGACATGTGCAAAGGGCCGGGTAATCGGCCAACGTGCCCACAATATTGTCAATTAGTACACAAGCGGGAGCGGAAGCTAGTGCCGAAAAAAGAGTCCTTCCTGTTTCTTCGGCCGAGTTTGGATAGGAAATCTCTGACGGCGGCACTTCTGAGACGAGAAGAGCAAAAACACGTGCAAGAGTGCTCTTACCAATGCCCGATATGTTGGATTGAATTAGGATCATAGGAGCGCGATCCAGCACCCCTCGCTGAACTGCCGTCAGGCCTGCGCACAAAACTGTGCTCTTCATAGAAGGCTCTACCGCAAATTCGCGATAGAGATCCTCACAGAAACGAGCCGACTCTTCAGCTTGTGATGCCGAGACCTTTCCTGTCCAAGCAAATTTTCTAAAGGGGGCAGGATCAAATGCCGCCAAAACTTTCAGGTCAGTGTGGTAGCCGGGGGTCAAACAGAGAGAGCCATCGGTGAGGACAAACGGCTGCCGAACGACTCCCATTACTTGGGGCACAGACTGCTTGTATTGCGTTGACATCAGCAAATGCACCATCCTTGCAGGCGGATCAACCGGAAGATCCGACTTTGATCTAGCATCGTGCTTCAGAAAAACACCGTACTGGCTCAAAAGCCTCGTTAAATCAGCCTCATCGATCCAAGCCAGTACTCCTGAACGGTAATCGGCCGTGTAAAGCGAACGTCCGCAAGCAACGACCTTCCCTGTTTCTGCAAGCAACTCTTCGGCGGCGTCAACGATTTCATGTATGGGGACACGAGAGATGTTGAGCGTCGGACAGCAACGGGCCTCATGTAGCTCCATCCCCAGTTCTTCAAGCAGCTGGATAATGCTTAGTCCGCACGCGCATTTGACCTCCCCATACGGCTCCTGCTCCGCGGGAACGGCATACGTGGCAATTGCTTGGCACATCGGGCAAGTGAACGACGCCATACGGTCATCAGATCCAGTCAGGAAACCTGCTTTGCGAAGAGCCGCAATTACGGGCGCTTCGGTAGGTTTACACCGTACAAAATGGCGGTTTTTCATGCTTTTCTCCTCGCAACTAAATCGTTTACGAGAAGCACCAGCTCTGCCTCGGATGCTCCACGAAGCCGCGCCTGAAGGATCTCTGCTACTTCATCTTCAGGCCATCTTGAAGCAGTATCAAATTTCAATGGCGGAGGAAACACGCCCCGCTGGATGTCTCCATACAGTTTCGTTTTCTTGATTCTCAAAATTTCCAAGACCTCTGCCAAAATCAGCAACTTCAGAAATGTCGTCATGAGTTTTCTCCAAAAAGTTTTAGGGGCCCCTTTTTGGTGTCGACGTCCGCATTCTGAATTAATTGATTTGTCAAAATTTTTTTTGACAAACACCGTTTTTGTCAGTCGGAGTTCTGACAAAAAAATGTCACCTCGGCCGATAAAAATTAATAGCAATTTCAAAGAGTTACATGATTTCAGCCGAGTTTGGCCGATTAGCCTCTGCATGTGTCCGACTGACAAAATTCGGCAGGAGGTTTGACAGGTTTCGAGGGTTTGGAGCGAAGTGACCAAAAACTGTCACCGCAAAAAATGCCTTTTTTGGCTTTTTCCATCATCGGTGGTTACTAAAAAGACGTTGATTGCAGTAGAGTCTTGCCAAACAGTAATTACTCTCACTTAATGTGCATTTGATATCATTTCGATAGTAAATGCATGTAAGGAGTAACAATATGTCCACAGTACAGGTGGCTGTTCGATTGGACAGCAAACAAAACGACCAATTCCGATCCTTGACAAAGCAGTTGGGGACAACGCCAGCTGACGCTCTGCGGATGTTTGTTTACGCCTTCAATGCAGCCGGAGGCTTTCCTTATAGCGTCCGCGTCAATGTGAAAAGTCCTGTAGAGCCTTTCGAGTCAGAGCAAGAAGCGATCAATTTCACCACTCGCATGACAACCAAATTGCTTCAGGAGGTTGATAACGATGAAGCGCGGTGAAATTTGGGTTCTCAGAGATGAGGGCTACGCTTCAAAACCACGCCCGGTAGTGGTAATTCAATCTGACGAAATCACGCAATTTCAATCGGTGATTCTTTGCTTGTTGACAAGTTTTGACTCAACCAACATGCCAACGCGCGTGCGAATTGAACCCTCAATTGAAAATGGGCTCTTGAAAATCAGTTGGGTGATGACAGATAAAATCACTACCGTGCCTAAGGAGATGCTCCACAAGAAAATTGGCACATTACGCACTGAGGAACTTCATGCGATCAACTGCCAACTCGCCATCGTACTGGGGCTTCAATCGATCGAGTTCAGATAGAGTTCTTCTATAACAGCCTATAATAAGCGGTCGGGTTTGCGAGAGAGAGTGTGTGTGAGTATGAGGCGCCTGGACAGATAGCAAGCATCGGTTGCGTTGGTATAAGCGTTGGTATAAGTAAACTTTATACAAGAAAAAACCATTTAAAAACAACTGCGATCTGTCCACCTCATCCCACCACTCAAAAGTCCGCCGATGTCCGCTCGCATCAGCGGATTTTTTGTTTGCAACAAGGCCCTCAACCGCCAGGAAATACTCGAACAGACGCATTGTCATATTAGGTTATATGGTATAGTCGAAAATGGGTTAATAGTTGCAAGAAATCTGAGATCCCGAGTTTGTTTGCCGGGACTCTTTTTGCAATAGAAGAAAAACAAATTTTCGGGAGAAAACGGGTGAGTACACGACAAACCTGGTCAAGCCGCTTGACCTATATCCTGACCGTTGCCGGCGCGACGATCGGATTCGGCGCAACTTGGCGCTTTCCTTATCTCGTCGGTGAAAACGGCGGTGGTGCATACGTGCTCACCTTCATTGCCGTCATGATGCTCGTCGGCATTCCCATCATTCTCGTTGAAAAC
>UMBV01003050.1_pt1 | contig 11798 bp, 8 predicted proteins | sample 1964061 | NCBI WGS metagenome assembly UMBV01 (sample SAMEA4835951, study PRJEB28245) | human gut metagenome | biome: gut microbiome; material: fecal sample | place: Denmark | collected 2008
GAAAGCTTTATGCAGAATTAAAAGCAGCATAAACACAGGCAAATATACAGCGGACTACCTGTAATGTGGAAACTGGCCGTACCCGACGCAGAAAAAGTGCGTAACCGCACGAATTCTAAGTTACTGGCGTATCCGCCGATATTTAGTCTTGTCGTTTAAAACGGCTGAGAAGCACGTGACTTTAGTCATGTGAGGTTCACAAAGTCAAACAAAAATCTTTTTGCTGTAATACAGATTTCTCCATTTTAAAAAATGCTTCCAGCTGCACAGAGACTGTTTTTCAAATCTTCCCGATATCCCGGCTCGCCCTCCCACAGGGAATTGACGGTCACACAGCTGCTTTCGGGATGTCCGGTCGCATGGATGATCTTTCCATTTCCCAGATAAATCGCCACATGTCCCGGAAAAAAAAGCAAATCACCCGGTTTGGCCTGTTCTATCGGGATTTCATGAACCGGATAGCCTTCTTTGATCGCGGCATCCCGCCAGATCAGGATCCCATTTCGAAAATAGCTCATAAACGCAAGACCGGAGCAGTCAATTCCACATGCTGTTTTCCCGCCCCAGCGGTACTGCGTCCCGAGATAGGAATACGCAGTCTGCACGATACTTTTCCGGAAAGCTTCTTCCGACCTGAGCGCGTCTGCATCCTCTTGTTCTTTCGACTCCGACTGTGATACTGCGTCTATACGCTCCGTCAGAACCGTCGGCCGCTGCGTCGCCCATTTTCTCCACCGTTCCTTTCCCTGGCACAGCTCCAGAAAACGGCTCCGCATATATCCTTCCCTAAGACCGCCCATTCCATCCGGTAAAAAGACGCGTCGCCAGCCCGGCTGCAGCAGGCGGGCTGCAGCGTTACTATCGCCTAAAGCCGAATCCTTCTCTGCCCAAATCAGACTCCCGGCATACAATGTCGTGATACGCCTTGCCTGTACCCGTTCCGCTTCCAGCACGTCTGCAATATTCTGGCAAACCTGCAAAAGCTGCATGGCACAACCGGAGTTTTGTGCATCATAGCATACACCTGCATCGCCTACACTTTCCATGGACACATACTCTTCTGCCGCAATCCATCCCTCATATCCGTAATGTGTCCGGATTTTGTAAAAAGCGTTATTTCCTTCCAAAACCTCGTATTGCCATCCAAAGAGAATTTCATCTGCAACACCGCCATTTTCCGGCACGCCCGTAGGCTCTGCGCCAACAGTCATACCACACGCTGCATATGCCGGCGTTTCATATAACGTTATTACCGGTTTCTGGCAAATTCCAGGCTTTCGCAACATTTCCTTTTCCCTCTTCTTTCTGCTTCATCGAAAAAGCAAATATGATAATACAATACAAAATTTATGCACTTCAGGCTTCCGGTATACGGAAAGTCTGTATGCATCCGTCAACCTATCTGTGCGCATGCGGACGATAGCTGCGCAGCATCGCTTTCCGCGCAATGCATCAAAAGAAGCTGCTGCACATTCGTACAACAGCTTCTCCCATTTTTTGCAATAGAATATTTTTTATCTCATTCCAACTGTTACGATTTCAAAGCCTCTGACAGGAATTTCATACCAGCCGTCTGCAGTTGCAGTTTCGGGACGAACCTCTTCCTCCAGAATATTGGAGAAGTACAGGGTTTCAAAAGAAGCGTCCTTCTTGATACGCAGAACGGTGGGTTCGCCGGAGCAGTTGACAAAACGTGCCATCCGGTCAGTGCCTTCTGCTTTCTCCTTGAGGTTGGAGAACATCATGCGCTCGCCTTCCCAGGTCAGCCAGGATTTCTCAGCCGGCAGGGTTCCTGCATGAACCTTGGTCTGTGCAACTGTATAAGGTACCTGGAACTGATATGCGCTTCTGAAGCTGTTGCTTTCAACCAGATCCCCTGCAAAGAAGGTCATCTCGTACTCTGCAGTGATATGACGCAGCTGCTGGGACAGTTCGGTGGGGAATACGCCCCAATCGCCCAGCTCGCCGACACTGCGCAGGATGGTAACTGCCAGTGCATTCTTTTCCTCCGGAAGGATTTCATACTCATACAGACCGATGTTTGCAATGAGCATGCCGCCCTTTTCATCGTTTAAGCCCACAAAGCTCTGCTGATGCTCGCACTTGCAGGGATTCTCCCACAGCTTGCTGTGCTCGTTGGGACGGTTCACCACTTCAAATACGCTGTCTGCATAGTGGTGTGTGCAGGAAATTCCGGTCGGTGCTACCACACGGATTCTGTGATCCTTTGCAGTGTTATCGAACTCGGTTACAAACTTCACGCTGCGGCTGTCTTTTTCCAGAGTAATTGTGGTGTGCAGAACGATCTGTGTCGTCTCACTGCTTCTTTTGCAGGTACGCTTCATGAATTCTACAAGACCTTCCTGCTCTTCCTTTAACTGATCGTCTGCGGAAACCGGAACGGTCAACACATTGGTCACTTCCACGCTTGCCGCAAAATCGGTATTTTCCACCAGCTTGATTTCTGCCTTTGTGCCCTTCGTCACAATTGCAGGATTTCCCTTCGGGCAGAAATAGATGTATTCGTTGCCCGCATCCAGGGTATCTTCAAAATAGCCAAGACCTTCGTAGGTCTTTCCGGTCTGCTTGTCCAGAACATTCAACGTACCGTCGTCGTTGATCGCAACGCTCAGGAATTCATTTTCCAGATGACGGTCATCGCTTGCGATGTTGCTGCCCTTTCCAGCTGCCCCAGCGGCTTCTGCAGGAACCAGCGCGTAGGTACGGTATCCCAGTGCAGGCAGTTTTTCTGCAAAAAGGGAAACCTTCACCTGTCTTGCCATGTAAGGCTGACGGAACTTGTCATCCGGCAGGTCATAGCCGAATTTTACGTCTGCATCTTCTACAGTTGCTTTCTGTACATTGCCTTCACTGTCCACAACAACGTACTCCGGCAGCTCCCATGCCTTCATATCACGGCGTCCGTCCCAGAGCCACTTGTTGTAGTCACGCTTTGCATCCAATACGACTGTCACCTTACCGGTGCGCTCGTCGCCAGTGGTGTTGAATACAACAAACGGAACTGCGTTTTCGCCATATTTTTCAAATACAGAAGTATCTGTCAGGTCTGCAACATAAGCGGAAGCATCCTCGGAAAGGGTATGGGCGACCTCGGTGGAACGGTCGAAACGGACTTCGATTTCTTTGTTGACCTGATCCACACTGCAGCCGCAAATGCTGTCGTGGGGATGGTTCTGCATCAGGATCTTCCATGCATAGTTGAAACGGTCATGGGGATATTCCTTACCGTTTTCTGCTGCAAATACAGCCAAAGGCTCAGATACGCGCTCCAGTGCAACCTCGTTTCTGCGGTTCTGGCGCTTTAAGGTTACATGGGAGGAACAGGTATTGACCAGCGTATACCAGCCGTCTGTCTCCTGACTGGTCAGCTCGCCTTTTACGGTAGAAAGCTTTTCACCTGCCTCTGCCTGAACCTTCTTGACATAATCTTCGAAGTTAGAATGAACAAACTCGATATCGGGATACAATCTGCGCGCGGTTTCAATTGCTGCAGAAAGATCCTTCTGAACCGGCTGATGGTCGCAGCCGTTCATGAACAGCAGCTCGTCTGTAGATGCGAACATCTCAGCCTTTGCAAGACGTTCCTCCCAGTATGCCTTTGCTTCTTTTTCATCCACCGGGATTTCCATACCATTGCAGTACCAGTTTGCAAACAGGATACCCAGAAGCTTTGTGCCGTCGGGGGACTGCCACTGCATTTCAGAATAAGCGGATTCGTACTCGCCGCCTTCTTTTAATTCATTGTTAAAACCAACCGGCTTTACGCCGCGGCCAAACGCAACAGCTTCCATGCCAGCCTGGGTCAGCAGCTGAGGCATCTGTCCCGCATTGCCGAATGCATCCGGGAAATAGCCAACCTTTGTCAGATTGCCGTAGGCCTTTGCTTCACGAATACCGGTCTGAAGGTTTCTGACATTTGCTTCACCGCTGGTTAAAAACTCATCCTGCAGGATGTAGAAGGGACCTACCCGGAAATGTCCCTCTCTGACATGTCTTAACAGCTCTTCTCTTTTTTCCGGACGGATTTCCAGATAGTCATCCAGCACGATGGTCTGACCATCCAAGTGGAAGCTGTAAAAGCCGGGATCTTTGTCAAACAGTTCCATGTTGGTGTCGATCAGATCCAGCAGCTTCATTTTATGCCGCTCTAACGGCAGATACCATTCTCTGTCCCAATGGGAATGGGAAATAATATGTACAGTCTTTTTCTTCATAGGTTTCTCCCTCTTTCCTGTCCGGCAATTCTCCGGAATCTCTGGTTTTATCATCCCCTATTCCATGAAAAAATGCAACACCCAAAATAGTTAGGTTATCTCTAAAAAAGCAAGAACAGCCGCAGGGTGCATGGATTTGCTGCACCCTGCGGCTGTAATATAAATCCGTTACATAATTTTATGAACCCATCCTGCAGGTCCTTCGATCTTACCCATCTGAATACCTGTCAGAGTGTCATACAGCTTCTGGATCACCGGTCCCATGCTTTCCATACCGCTGGGGAAGCAGATCTCCCTGCCATGGTCTACCACCTTGCCGACCGGGCATACAACAGCTGCTGTACCGCAGACGCCGCATTCTGCAAAATCAGAAAGCTCCGCCAGTTTAACCGGACGCTCTTCCACCTTCATGCCCAGGATATCCTTTGCAACGACTGCGATGGAACGACGTGTTACAGAAGGAAGGATGCTGTCAGACTTGGGAATGACAAGAGTTCCTTCTTTGTCGATGAAGATAAAGTTTGCGCCGCCGGTCTCCTCTACATAGGTGCGGGTTGCGGGATCAAGAAACATGTTTTCATCGTAGCCGTTCTGATGTGCGGTTACATAGGCATGCAGACTCATCGCATAGTTCAGACCAGCCTTGATATGTCCGGTTCCATGCGGTGCTGCGCGGTCAAAATCACTGACACAGATGGTAAGCGGATGAACGCCGCCCTTAAAGTACGGTCCAACCGGAGTTACCAGAATGCGGAACTGATATTCATCCGCGGGCTTAACGCCGATAACCGGAGAGCTTGCAAACATATAAGGACGAACATATAAGCTTGCGCCACTTCCGTAAGGAGGAACCCATGCAGCATTTGCCTTAACCACTTCTTCTACTGCTTCCAGGAAACGCTCTGCCGGGAACGGAGGCATCTCCAGACGCTTTGCGCTGTCCATCATACGGACTGCATTTAAGTCCGGGCGGAACGTTACGATATGTCCATCCTCTGTTGTATATGCTTTGAGACCTTCAAAGATCTCCTGGCAATAATGAAAAATACCTGCACATTCGTTCAGGGTAACTGTCGGATCGTCTGTCAGTCCACCCTTATCCCAGGCACCATTTTTGTAGTTTGCCACATAACGGTAATCTGTTGTCATATAGCCGAATCCGAGATTTGCCCAGTCCAGATTCTTTTTTTCCATCTTGTCCACACTCCTTACCTCTGGCTCCCATCCGCCGGGTTCTTCTTTTGCCGACGTCTGTTTTGCAGTTTTCTATAGAATTCGAAAATATTATAGCACTATTCTTTCCGATAGAAAAGATTTTTTTCACGCGCCTTCTCCTGCCGCGCCCGTTTAGAAACCGCAGCGTGGATGCTTCCGCTTATTCGCTGTGGCTGACCGCCTCCTTCATCATCCGCACATAGGTGTATAAATGTCCGCCCGCATGAGAGCCGTATTTTTCGATCAGCTTTACAACTGCACTTCCGACAATAACACCATCCGCCGTTTTGGAAATCTCTGCCGCCTGATCCGGTGTGTGGATACCGAAGCCAACCGCTGCCGGAACGCTGCTGACACTGCGGATTTCTTTTAACATCCCACCGATATCGGTGGTGATATTGGTTCTCTCTCCGGTTACGCCCATCGACGATACCACATACAAAAATCCTTTCGCTCCTTTGGCAATCTTACTGATTCTCTCTTTGGAGGTCGGTGCAATCATCGAGATCAGATCTATGCCATAGCGGCTTGCAACAACATCAACCTCTTCTTTTTCCTCAAATGGCAGATCGGGGATGATGATGCCGTCGATCCCTACATCCTGGCAGCGTTCAAAAAACGCCTCGTAGCCGTAATGGAACACCGGATTCAAATATGTCATAAATACCAGCGGAATTTCTGTTTTCTCCCGCAGTTTCTTTACCATGTCAAAAATATCGTCGGTCGTCACACCGCCGGAAAGCGCCCGGATATCCGCCTCCTGAATGACCGGTCCCTCCGCGATCGGATCGGAAAACGGAATGCCGATCTCGATCAGATCTGCGCCTGCCCGCTCCATTTCCAGAATGTATTCCTCTGTCTTATCCAGGGACGGATCTCCCGCTGTCAAAAATGCAATAAATGCCTTTTTATTTTCAAATGCCTTTTGGATTCTGCTCATCTTTTTCCTTCTGTCTTTCGGACAGCCTTTCCTGCAGGTTTTTTGCGCCTGCCAAAGTTTTCTTTTATCCTCTGTTTTTCGGGTTTACTCTGAAATATCTTCGCCGCGGTATCTTGCAATCGCTGCAACGTCCTTGTCGCCGCGCCCGGATAGACAAATAATGATCGACTGATCCGAAGACAAGGTCGATGCAAGCTTTCTCGCATGCGCAACCGCATGGGCGCTCTCTATCGCGCAGATGATGCCCTCCGTACGCGCCAGATACTCAAACGCTTCTACCGCTTCCTCATCCGTTACCGGTACATAGCTTGCGCGTCCAGTATCGTGCAGCCATGCGTGCTCCGGTCCGATGCCGGGATAATCCAGGCCTGCAGAAATCGAGTACACCGGTGCAATCTGTCCGTACTGATCCTGACAGAAATAGGATTTCATACCGTGGAACACACCTGGCGTTCCCTTTGCCATTGTTGCTGCATGCTTATCCGTATCGATTCCTTTTCCTGCAGCCTCGCAGCCGATCAATGCAACTTTCTTTTCCGGAATAAACTCATAGAACATCCCCATTGCATTGCTGCCGCCGCCGACACACGCCAAAACAGCTGCCGGAAGCTTTCCTTCCTTTTCCATAATCTGTGCCTTTGCCTCCCGTCCGATGACAGACTGGAAATCCCGCACGATCGTCGGAAACGGATGCGGTCCCATGACAGAGCCCAGTACATAGTGGGTGTCCGATACGCGGTTTGTCCACTCACGCATCGTCTCGTTTACTGCATCCTTTAAGGTCTGGGTTCCGCTTGTTACCGGATGCACCTTTGCGCCCAAAAGCTTCATTCTGTAAACATTCAGCGCCTGCCGGTCCGTGTCCTCTTTTCCCATAAAAATCTCACATTCCAGTCCGAGCAGTGCCGCAGCTGTTGCACAGGCAACCCCATGCTGTCCGGCGCCAGTTTCTGCGATGACGCGGGTTTTACCCATCTTTTTTGCCATCAGCACCTGACCGAGTACGTTGTTGATCTTGTGAGAGCCGGTGTGGTTTAAGTCCTCCCGCTTTAAATAGATCTTCGCACCGCCCAGATCCTTTGTCATTTTCTCCGCATAATATAACAGCGACGGTCTTCCTGCATATTTTTTTAACAGATCATCAAGCTCCGCACAAAACTCCGGGTCATTTTTATAAAATTCGTACTGCTCCTCCAGATGAATAATCTCATTCATCAGCGTCTCCGGGATGTACTGTCCTCCGTGTATTCCAAATCTGCCTTTTTCCATCAGTTGTATTCCTCCTTCTGCCGTGCTGCTACGCACGCGAAAATTTTCTCCCGATCCTTAAAACCGTCGGTTTCTGCGCCGCTGCTGACGTCGAACGCCCAGGCTCCCGTTCGCACAGCCTCTTTTATATTCTCTGCATTCAGCCCGCCCGCCAGGAAAAATGGGCGGCCGATAGATTCTATTAAAGTCCAGTCAAAGACTCTTCCGGTTCCGCCGCTGCCCTGATCCAGCAAAATGTAATCTGCGTAGCTTTCCCTGGCACGCAGCACATCTTCCTTCGTCCGGACGGAAAACGCCTGGATCACCGGACAGCTGACTTTGCTTTTTAGTTCATTTATATATGCCTCGTCTTCCTGCCCGTGCAGCTGCACCCAGTCAATGACGCCATCCTCTACCAGACCGACGATGGTTTCTATTGTTTCGTTGACAAAAACACCGACTGCCGGGATTTCTTTTTTTAACATGCTGTGCAGCTGTTTTGCCTGCTCGGGTGAGACCTGCCGCCTGCTCCTTGCAAAGACGAAACCTGCAAAATCAACTCCGGCGTCGTTGACCCATTCGATATCGCAAGAGCGGGACAGCCCACAGATCTTGAGGCGTGGGTGTGCAGATTCTGCGATGTTTGCAGTTCGAATTATATCTTTGCTGCGCTGCTTTTGCTCACTCATGGCAGTCCCTCTTCAACTCCTGCAGCATCGCCGCTTTATCGCTGCTTCTCATCAGCGTTTCGCCAATCAGCACCGCGTCCGTTCCATTTTTGTATAAAACGGCAACGTCCTCTGCACCCCTGATGCCGCTTTCGGAGACGTAGAGTACCTCGGGCGGAATCAGCGCCCGCAGAAGCACACTGTTTTTGACATCCACAGTAAAATCCTTCAGGTTCCGATTGTTGACGCCGATGATCCGCGCTCCGGCACGCAGCGCCCGCGCAACCTCTTCTTCGTCGTGTGCCTCAACTAACGCCGATAAGCCAAGACTATGCGCCATTTTTAAAAACTGACCAAGCTCTTTCTCGGACAAAATCGCACAAATCAGAAGCACCGCAGAAGCACCTAAAAGCTTTGCTTCATAAATCTGATATTCATCCACCGTAAAATCCTTGCGCAGCACCGGAATGCTCACCTCACGTGCAATCTCCCGAAGGTAGTCATCGCTTCCGAGGAAGTATTCCGGCTCCGTCAGCACGGAAATCGCAGATGCGCCCGCGCGCTCGTACTGCCGCGCGATTTCCAGATACGGAAAGTCTACTGCAATCAGTCCTTTGGATGGAGATGCCTTTTTGACCTCGCAGATAACCGAAATCCCTGGCGCCGCCAGCGCTTTTTCAAATGGGAACCCGGTATCTGCAGCCAGGCTCTTTGCTTCTTTTTTCAGAACCTCCATCGGCTTTTTCTTTTTATTTTCCTCCACACGCGCCCGCGCAGCGTCCGCGAGAGTATCCAGAATCGTCTTTTCTTTCATGCTTTCCACTCATTTCTGCGCACGCTTTTTGCGCATGTCGAGTTTGTGCCAAGTGCGCGCAGACACAAATCCCGCGATTGAAAAATTTTTTCAATCTTCTTACTCCTGATTCGTCAGCGCTGCAAACTGCTCCAGCTGTGCAAGCGCCTTACCGCTGTCGATGACTTCCTGCGCTTCTCTGATCGCATCTTCGATTGAAATGCCCTTTGCGATATGGATTGCCGCTGCGGAGTTCAGAACGACCGCATCCCGTCTGGGTCCTTTTTCCCCTTTTAAAATCGCTAGTGCAATCTGCGCGTTGTCCTGGGGGCTTCCACCGATCAGCTCGTCTTTGCTGCAGCGGGTAAAGCCGAACTGCTCCGGAGTGATCACATAGGATAAAAATTCCCCATCCTTTACTTCGCAGACTGTCGTCGGTGCACTCATGGAAATCTCATCCAGACCGTCCTGTCCATATACGACCATTGCCTTTTTCACGCCAAGGTTTGCCAGTACCCGTGCTAACGGCTCCACCAGTGCCTCGTCATAAACACCCATCAGCTCCATGTTTGCACCTGCCGGATTGGTCAGCGGTCCAAGAATATTGAAAATCGTACGGATACCCAGCTCTTTTCTGACCGGTGCGACATATTTCATCGACAGGTGGTAATTCTGTGCAAACAGGAAGCACAGACCGATTTTTTTGAGCACTTCTGCGCTCTTTGCCGGATCGATGGTGATCTTTACACCAAGTGCTTCTAAAACGTCCGCCGCACCGCTCTTGCTGGATGCTGCACGGTTGCCGTGTTTTGCCACCGGAACGCCTGCTGCCGAGATCACAAGGGAAGACGTTGTAGAAATGTTAAAGGAATTGGAATGGTCACCGCCGGTTCCAACGATTTCCAGCACATCCTGATCATGTAACAGGCGTACACAATGCTTTCTCATCCCCGCCGCACACGCGGTAATTTCCTCGATTGTCTCGCCCTTCATCGCCATCGCGGTTAAAAATGCACTCATCTGTACCGGACTTGCCTTTCCGCCCATGATTTCATCCATCGAAGCTTCTGCGGTCTCATAATCCAGGTTCTGCTTTGCTGCCAGTTTTACAATCGCTTCTTTAATCATTGTCTTCTCCTTTTTCTCTGCATTCGCAAGCTGTAAAAAATTTTCAAGCATCTTTTTCCCAAGTGGAGTTAAAATTGATTCCGGGTGAAACTGTACGCCGTACACCGCCTTTGTTTTATGCTGCAGTGCCATGATCTCACCGTCCGATGTCCTGGCAGTCACCTGCAGGCATTCCGGAAAGGTTTCCTCCTGCGCCGTCAGCGAATGGTACCGTGCCACCGTCGTTTCCTCCGGCAAACCAACAAACAGCGGCGTTTTCGTATCGAGCTTTGTCACGGACTGTTTGCCGTGCATCAGCTGTTTTGCATAGGAAACAACTCCGCCGTATGCCTCGCAGATTACCTGATGCCCCAAACACACGCCGAGGATCGGGATTTTCCCGCCGAGCTTTTGCACCACCTCAATGCAGCAGCCCGCATCCTGCGGACGCCCCGGCCCCGGCGACAGGATAATCGCTTCGGGCTTTAATGCCTCAATCTCTTCTGCCGTCAGCTCGTCATTTCGGATCACCTTAATCTCCGGATTGATCGCCCCGATCAGCTGATATAAGTTATAGGAAAAGCTGTCATAATTATCGATCAGTAAAATCATGCCCGTTCCCCTTTCTTTCCAAGTTTCTGCGCTTCCTGCAGCGCCAGCACCACTGCTTTCGCCTTATTGATGCATTCCTGATATTCCTTCGGTGCTACACTGTCCGCCACAATTCCGGCTCCCGACCGGACGAATACTTTTCCATTTTTGCAAAATGCCAGCCGGATCGCGATACACATATCCATATTTCCCGCAAAATCCAGATAGCCAATGGCACCGCCGTAAATGCCGCGCTTGTTGTTTTCCAGGTCGTTGATGATCTGACAGGCGCGAAGCTTTGGTGCACCCGAAAGGGTTCCCGCCGGAAGCACTGACTGCAGGGCGTCCAGCGCCGTTTTATCGCTGCAAAGCTCGCCCCGCACGGTCGATCCCAGGTGCATGACGTGGGAAAATTTTTCGACCGAAAGATATTTTTCCACTTCTACCGTTCCGAACCGGCAGAACCGCCCAAGATCATTTCGTCCGAGATCTACCAGCATGTTGTGCTCTGCCAGCTCCTTTTCATCGGAAAGCAGATCGGCTTCCAGCTTCTGATCCTCCTTTTCGTCCTTTCCCCTGGGTCTTGTCCCGGCAAGAGGGAAGGTGTATGCGGTCTGATTGTCCACCTTTACCAGTGTCTCCGGCGAAGCGCCGGCGATTTCCAGATCGTCGCTGGAAAAATAAAACATGTACGGTGACGGATTTTTTGTCCGCAGAATCCGGTAGGTATCCAGCAGGCTTCCGTCAAATCCGGCTTCCAGACGGTTCGAAAGCACCAGCTGGAAAATGTCTCCCTCATGGATGTAATGCTTGACCTGTTCCACCTTTTCACAATAGCTTTCCTGATCGAACAGCGGCGTGAGCTCTGTTGTCAGCCTCCCTGAGGACACGTTTTTTTCTGCGCCCTTTTCGATGATGTCCTGCATCTGATCAAGGGTCTGAAGGGCTGTGCGGTAAACCGCTTCCAGGGTGTCGGGCTCTGCTGCAGATACCGGGGCGTC
>UMBV01026910.1_pt1 | contig 11624 bp, 10 predicted proteins | sample 1964061 | NCBI WGS metagenome assembly UMBV01 (sample SAMEA4835951, study PRJEB28245) | human gut metagenome | biome: gut microbiome; material: fecal sample | place: Denmark | collected 2008
TGCCCCCGGCAACAGAGAACCAAAATCCTCTGCTGCCGGGGGCATCCTTTTATCCCAGCGCCACATCCAGCACCATCATCAGTACAAATCCGACCGCAAATCCAACCGTTCCCAGATTCGAATGCTCGCCCTCCGAGGCTTCCGGAATCAGCTCTTCTACGACAACATAGAGCATCGCGCCCGCCGCAAATGACAACAGATACGGCAAAAACGGATCGATCACGCTGGCGAGTGCGATGGTCAGCGCCGCACCGACCGGCTCTACCACTCCCGAAAGCGTTCCGTATAGAAACGCCTTTTTGCGGCTCATCTGTCCCTCGCTCTTTAACGGCATCGAAATGATTGCACCCTCCGGAAAGTTTTGAATCGCAATTCCGATCGCCAGTGAAAACGCTCCCGCGACGGTAATCCCGGTGCTGCCCGAAAGCATGCCCGCGAACACGACGCCGACCGCCATGCCCTCCGGAATGTTATGCAGTGTCACCGCAAGGACAAGCATCGTCGTCTTTTTCAGGGAGGTTTTTGGTCCCTCCGCTTCCTGTGTACCAAGGTGCAGATGCGGGATAACGCGGTCCATCCCAAGTAAAAACGCCATGCCCAAAAGCATGCCAGCTGCCGCCGGTACAAATGCAAGCCGTCCCATTCCCGCCGCCATATCCATCGACGGAATCAAAAGCGACCAGACAGACGCCGCTACCATGACGCCGGATGCAAAGCCCAACAGCCCTTTCTGAAGCAGCTCGTTGAGTTTGTCTTTCAGAAAAAATACACATGCCGAGCCGAGCGTCGTCCCGGCAAGCGGAATCATCAATCCCCAAAAAACTGTCATGCTTCCTCCCATTTCTGCGCACCCTGTTATTATTCCTGACAATAGAATGCTCGCAGAGCGTGCATTTTATTTTTTTTCTCTTTTCTTATATTCCACAGCGGATTTCTTCAGTTCTTCCAATGCTTCGGAGAACTTCTTCGAAACCATGCTCGGGTTGCCGCGCAGCATATCGCGTTTTGTGAAATCCTTCAGGAAAGAGGCCAGCTCCGGACGCTGTAGGTTCACACCAAATTTTGAACGCAGGTCGAACAGCTCTTCCCGGTTGACATTCAATCTTCCGCTGGGCAACAGCTCCTTTGCACGCTCGAAACGCTTTTCGATACCGCTTACCAGCTCATCCCGGCGCTGTACAAAGCCAGCCCTGGTGCTCTCGACACTCTGGTTCCACTCTTTTTTGCGGTTTTCCCAGTTTTCTTCGGAAACCGCCAGAATCACATCCAGACGCCTCTGCATCTTTTCCAGTTCGTCCTTGGCCTGCTCCATCCGAACCAGTACATCGCGCAAATCCAGGGCCGCCTTGAAGGAAAGGGCGAAGTCCGCTGCAAAAATCACAGTCACAACCATCGTCACACCCGTCAGCACCGAAGACGGAAGCCAGAGTGCAAACGCTTCGATCGGCTTGTGGATCATCCGCGTCATCAGGATCGTCAAAAGTCCCCATGCCAGCGAAGATTCCAGGCAGATTTGACCCTGGAAGTTGAATTTTTTATGGGAATAATCCCAGTAACGGACTTTGAACAGCGTTTCCATCAGCACGCCCGTGATATATTCCAGCACTGTCGCGCCCACGCAGCCCGCCACATACGTTAAAATCAGATTGTCCTGAAACGGCATCGACACGATCAGCATCATCAATGCGCCCGTTCCATACAGCGGCAGAAAAGGTCCACGAATAAAACCGCGATTTACAAACCGTTTTTCATGCAGTGAAACATAGGTCGATTCAAAGCACCAACCAAAAAAGCTGTAAAAGAAAAAGAAAAACAGCCATTGAATCCAGGTATATCCCAGCATACGTCCTCCTATACAAAAAGATCGGCTCCGATCACAAGCCGTCCCTTTTTGGTTGTGTTTTTTTCACCCCGGAAAATAAATTTTCCGAACCCTCTGACCGATACCGTGTCCCCGTCCTTTAACATCTGGCTGCCGTTTTCCGTCAACCTCCCGTTGACAAAGACCTTTTTCTGTGAAAAAAGCGTCTGCCCCTGGCTGCGCGACAGTCTCCAGACCGCGCTCACAATTCCGTCGCAGCGCAGGCTCGCCACATGCTCTTCCCGGTAAGAAAGTTTTTTCTCCGGCAACGCCTCCAGCTTTTCTACCGGCACGCAACGCACCTTTGTATGGCGCACCTGTTCGAGAGTTTCCTGTAAAAATACAGACATCGCAGACGTACAGAACACATACGCGCATTTGCCCTCCACACAGATATCCCCGATCGTGCTCCGGTCGATCCCAAGATTTAGAATCGCGCCCATAAAATCCCTGTGGCTGAAATTTTCCGCAAATTTTTCCGCCAGCGGCTCGATTTTTACCGCACAGATCGGAAACGGCTCTTCATATCCGAATTCCTCCGGATCTCCGAACCTGCCCATACACCGCTCTGCACCATCCATTCCGCCGTATAATTCGATATGTACTCCTGCCTTTGCAGCGCTTCTCCAGAGCACCTCCTGCTCTGCCAGCGATAAAAAGCCGGTAAAAACAAACAGATTCTGCTGCCAGGCGCGGTCTGCAAGCTCTGCAAACCGCTTCTCCAAAAGCTGCAGTTCCTTATCCCTCTCTGCCATAACCGTTTCCTGCCGATCAGGTAAAGCTGATAACCGGCTCTTTAGGCTGTTTTGCCTTTGTCACAGACTCTGCGTACAGCACAGGACCTTCGCCTTCATAATCCGCAAAATATTCTTTTTTGACTACTGCGGTCACTTTTACCCAGTCGCGTTCCTGATACAGATCGATCTTATCGTAAACGCACGCAAAGCCGAGGAAGGTCATATCCTCTGCACAGCAGGTCATTGCCATACGTCCGGGCACAAAATAGCCTTTCGGGAATTCCTCCGGCTTCATCACCATGCCGATAAACTCGATCGTCTTGCCGACATAGCGATCCACATGATCCAGACTGTCCAGATACCAGATGCCGTAGGTATTGTCATCCAGCACGATTTTATCCGCCTTTAAGTCATATGGGAGATCCTCTTCCATAATCTCGTCGATTTCCCCATCCTGATCCTCGAAAATAATCTCTGCAGTCTGGTTGAGTGCCTTGACATTTCTCTTATAGGTATTGAGGTCTTCGATACCATCGCAGCGGTTGAAGATAATCATTTCGGATTTGCGGATCATGTCCGAAACCATGGATTTCATATTCGTAAAATACATAGGGAAGGTGGATGCATCGATCGTTGTGATCTGCTGCTCCACCTTCCAGTGCCACGGCAGGCGCAGGTCGCGGAACTTCCACATACCGTTATATTCTATGATAATGCGCTCCGGATGATACTTCTTTTCCAGCTCGACCATCTTTTCCGGAGTAAAATCCGCCTCTTCCTCGATGGTTTCCACGATCGTCTTGCTGCGCTTTAAAACGTAAGGGTCGTATTCTTCCTCTCCCTCCTCGCACAGCAGAAGCAGGGTTTTGCCGGAGCTCTGGAAATACGGCTGATCCAGTGTAAAGTTAATGAACTCTGTCTTCCCGCTCCCTAAAAATCCGTTGATAATATAAACCGGCTTCATACAGTTCTCCTCTTTTTATTCTTGATAATAGAATGCTCCCAGAGCATTCTATTATTTTCTGAACAGGTTTTCCAGCTCTGCTTCCTTTAGCTTCGAACCGATGACGCAAATCTTACCGGTTACATCAGGCTTACCAGCACGCACATTGCTCTCTTCGGGAACATAGTCGAAATAAATCCATGTGCCGTCTGCTGCCGGAATCATACCCTTTGCACGCAGAACGATGCCGTACTTTTCTTCGTTGTCCAGCTCTTTTAAGAAGCCCTCAACCTCTTCTGTCGTGTAGGTTGCAGGAGTTTCAAAGCCCCAGCTGGTGAAGATTTCATCGGCATGATGGTGATGGTGGTGGTCATGATCGTGACAGCCGCAGGTACAGTTTTCGTCGTGCTCATGATGATGCTCATGTTCGTCTTCGTCCTCATCATGGTGATGATGGCAACAATGCTCGTGTTCGTCTTCTTCTTCCTCATCATGGTGATGATGGCAGCAATGCTCGTGTTCGTCTTCGTCCTCTTCATGGTGATGGTGGTGCTCTTGCTCGTGTTCATCTTCCTCCACATCATGGTGATGATGGCAGCAATGCTCGTGTTCATCTTCTTCCTCATCATGGTGATGGTGGTGCTCATGCTCGTCATGCATTGCCTTTACCTGCTCCATCAGCTCTGCTTCCAGATCCTTTGCTCCCTCAATAGTAGCAAGAATCTCCTTGCCTTCCAGCTGTGCCAGCGGTGTTGTAATAATGGTCGCTTTCTCGTTGTGCTCCCGGATCAGCTCTACCGCCTGTTTTACCTTTTCTTCGGATGCAACGTCTGTACGGCTTAAAATAATCGTTCCGGCGTGCTCAATCTGGTTGATGAAGAACTCACCGAAGTTCTTGATATACATTTTGCACTTGGAAGCGTCTACGACAGCAACCGCGCTGTTTAACTCAACCTCTGTGCCAAGTCCCGCATTCTGGACTGCTTTCATAACGTCAGAAAGCTTGCCGACGCCGGAGGGCTCAATCAGAATACGGTCGGGATGATAGGTGTTTAAAACTTCCTTTAAAGAAGTTCCGAAATCGCCTACCAGGGAGCAGCAGATACAGCCGGAATTCATTTCTTTGATTTCGATTCCAGCGTCCTTTAAAAATCCTCCGTCGATACCAATTTCACCGAATTCGTTTTCGATCAGGACGGTCTGGGTTCCTGCCAGCGCTTCCTTTAACAGCTTCTTGATCAGGGTTGTCTTACCGGCTCCAAGGAAGCCGGATACAATATCTATTTTTGTCATGTTTTCCTCTCATTTCTGCGCACGCTTTTTTGCGCATGCCGAGTTTGTGTCAAGTGCGCGCAGACACAAATCTCGCGATTGAAAAATTATATTTTTCAATCTTAAATCTCTGTTTCTTTGCTTTGACTGCTTTCTACAGGATTCGTCATTCCTAACCAGTCATCCTTATATTCTGCGCTAAAACGGGATAATTGTCAACACCTCATTATGGGACATAGAATGCTGTCTCATTGTGGAACACCCACGACAGCTTTCACCAGCCGGAACGCCTCTTTGCAGGTATCCGTCAGATTTTGCATCGCAGCGTCCCGATCCATCGCCTCTTCCAGGCTAACTGCCCTTTTCTGAATGCAAAACGCTGCGTCGATTCCGATCTCATGGCAGACTGTAAAGCCCTCCTGCAGTGCTCCGGCAAAAGCGATCACCGTACAGCCATGCTTTTTCGCGAGCTTTGCCACGCCTACAGGGGCTTTCCCCATCGCAGTCTGTTCGTCCATCCTGCCCTCTCCGGTAAGGACAAAATCCGCGTCCGTCATCTCGCGTTCCAGCCCGGTCTCTTCCAATACAATCCGGATTCCCGGCTCGAGCCGCGCACCTAAGTAGCTCTGGAATGCAAACCCAAGACCGCCAGCAGCACCCGCACCCGGACAATTTTCATCTGCCTGTGGAAAGTGCTCTTTCGTCAGCTGTGCATAGGAAAAGAGCCATTGATCCATCTGCCGGATGCTCTTTTCATCAGCACCCTTTTGCGGTCCGAATACGCTGCTGCAGCCAAGCTCTCCGCAGAGGGAATTTTCCACGTCACAGGCAACCCGAAACGTGCACTCCTTTAAAACCGGCAGTACATGTCCACTCCGAATTTCCGCAAGATCGGCTAACCCGGCCGCCCCGTTTCGCACCGGCTGACCACTTTTATCCAGAAATTCAAATCCAAGCGCCGAAAGCATCCCAACTCCGCCGTCGTTTGTCGCACTGCCGCCGATCCCGACAATAAAATGCCTGCAGCCTTTCCGAATCGCATCCCGGATCAGTTCCCCAACGCCGTAGGTCGTTGTATGTAGCGGATTGCGTTCTTCTTTGGAAAGTAACGGCAGCCCTGCAGCTGCCGCCATTTCTATTACCGCTGTTTTATTTTTTTTCAAAATACCGTAGGACGCTGAAATTTTCCTGCCGAGCGGGTCGCTTACCAGCGCTGTTTCCATGCGTCCGCCCATTCCGGTTGTCAGTGCTTCCACCGTTCCTTCCCCGCCGTCCGCCAGCGGACGCACGACGATCTCAGCGTCCGGAAAAACTGCTTTTACGCCTGCTGCCGCCGCATTTCCAGCCTCCATCGAAGTCATGCTTCCTTTAAAAGAATCGATTGCAATTACTGTTTTCATCCTGGACTCCATTATCCTTTTCTTCGCACGATTTTCTCACAAGCGCTGCCAGTGCTGCTTTTTCATTTTCCATCCTTGCGCCAGGCCTATTTTCTTGCCGCCGGCAGCCTTGTCCGAAACAGCTGATGCCCGAGCTGTTTTCCATGAAACGGCACCAGTGGATACAGATAGCTTCTGCTGCTCACCGTCCGGTTAAACAACAGAGAAACCGCCAGAATCACGATTCCTCCAACATATCCCCAGACGCCAAAAATTGCCGTCAGCACCAAATTGATAATCCGCATAAATTTCAGCGCATAGCCAAGCTCCAGGCTGTTCTGTGTGTAGTTGGCGACTGCGACGAATGCCATGTACAACATGACCTCACTATTAAACCACCCACTCTTTACACTGAACTCTCCCAAAACCAACGCCGCCATGACCGACAGCGGCGTACTGAGCATATTCGGGGTGTTGACCGCCGCAAGCTTCAGACCGTCAATTGCAAGCTCCAGCAATAAAAGCTGCCAGATCAGCGGAATATAGACCGTATCCCGCACTGCGATGAACTCAAAGCCTTTGGGAATCCACTGTGGATATTCCATCAACAAAAGAAACGTCGGAGTCAGAAAATACGTTACAATGGCGATCAGCAGGCGCGACAGTCTCAGATACGTTCCCGTGATCGGCGGAAAATAATAATCGTCCGCTTCCTCCAGCACGTCAAACAGGGAGGTCGGTGTGATCAGCGCCGACGGCGAGTTGTCCACCAGAATGATGATATTTCCCTCCAACACCTGTGCCGCCGCGGTGTCCGGACGTTCAGAAAATCGGAACTTCGGAAACGGATTCCACCAACGTCCCTGATACAGGCACTCCGCAAGGCTTTCCTGGTTCAGCGTCAGCGCATCCACCTGCAGGTTCTGAATCCGGTTTCGGATCTTTTCAAGGAACTGCTGATCTACCCGATCCTCCATATAGCACAAAACGATGTCAGTGTGGGACGTTTTTCCTGCCTGCAGCATTTCCATCCTCAGCTGTGTGCTTCGGATCCTGCGGCGGATCAGCGCTGTGTTAAAGACAATGGTTTCCACAAAACCGTCCTTCGAACCGCGCAGCACCTTATCCTTTTCCGGCTCACCGACACTTCGCGCCGGATAGGTTCTGGCATCGATCAAAATGCCCTGCTCATATCCCTCCAACAGCAGGGCGGTCACGCCGGACATCACCTGCCTGCAGATTTCATCCAGATCGTCGCATAGATCGACCTCTCCATAAGGCACAAGCTGCCTGCTCATCTCTGCCGCGTCCTCCGGCATCTGCTCTTTCGTGATTCCGATAAAATGCTGCAGCAGCTTCTGCATCACTTCATCTTTACAGAATCCGTCGATCATATACAGCGCTGCATTTTTCTTCCCGATCTCCACATTTCGGTACAATACGTCAAAGCTTTCCCCAACGCCCAGCTGTCGATCCAGATAGTCTCTGTTCTTCGCCAGATCGCCGCTCACTTTTTTCATCGTCATGGAAATCTTCCTCCCGGACTTTTTGCTTTAGTCTGTCCAAAAGGGTTCCCTTTTATTCTACCTCTGTCTGAAGCTCCTGAAGCATTTTTGCAATCCGCTCCTGCGCCCGGGCGATCGTCTCGTTGACCGTATTCACATGCTCTTTATAATAAGTATCTTTTTCCTGCTGCTTTTGCTGCGCATCCACATTCTCTGGATCCTGCGTTTTGGCTTCCTGTGCCGCCTGCATGTCCTCGCAGGCTTTTGCAGCTTCTTCGATCGCGTCGTCGGTCGTCTTATTGACCGTATCAGTCAAGTTATTTTCATTCGGTGCGGTGGGCGCCAGAACTGTATCAGATGTGGTGTCGAGTGCGACATCGGAAATTGTGTCGGACGCAGGGTGGACTGCAGCCGTAACGGTCATGTTCTGCCCTGCAGCGGGCGCGCCCTGCTCTGTGACTGCCGTATCGTTTTTTTGACTCGCATAGTCCGTTTTTACGATTTCCTGCGATTTTTCCCTGTAGTCATCTGCTTGTCCCTGCGTTTTTTCGGCACGGCTAGGATTTTCTGCATATCCCCACTGCGTTCTTTCTTCGCTGTAGCTGTCTGCGTCCCACTGCCGCATCGCTTCGCTGCGTTTTCCAGCACTATTTCTGCCTGCATTTCCTGTAACCTTAAAGAACATCTGTCCCAGACCATTCTTCAAGCCGTCCAGGCTACTCTGTCCTGCACTTCTTGCATGATCTGACTTTAAAGCTGCCAACTGCTGTTTTAACTGCCGAATCTCCTGCTGTTGTTTCTGGAAAATCGTCTGAGCCTCTGCCTTTTTGCGCTTTAATTCTGTTTTCAGGCTATCCTCCCGGCTCTTCCATTCTGCCAGCCGTGCTGCAGTGTGTTCTTTCTCCTTTGCAAGCGCAAGTTGCTGCGTTTCCAGCTGGACACTCAGATCGTCAGCTTCCGCTTTCAATTCCTGCTGCTCTGCACGCAATTTTTCTGCTTCGGTTTCCAGTTTGACTTTCTCAGTCCTCAGACTTTTCAGCTCTGACAAAGCTTTCTCTTTCTCAGCTTCTAAAACTTCTGTTCTTGCCTGTAATTCGTCCTTTGCCTTCTGCAGCCCTTCAACTTCTGCCTGCTGTCCGGCTTTTTCTGTATTTAAGGTTTCAACTGCCGCTTCCAGCCCGATCTTTTCTTCCTGCAGCTTGTTCAGCTCGGTCTGCAGCTCTGCTTTTTCTGTACGTAGGCTTTCTGCCTCTGCCTGAATTTTTGTCTGCGCTATCCGCAGATTTTCCAGCTCCTCCAAAGCCTCTTCCTTCTCCGTCTGTAAGGATTCCGCCCTTGTCTGTAATTCGTCCTTTTCCTTCTGCAGCGCTTCCATTTCTGCCTGCTGTCCGGCTTTTTCTGTATTTAAGGTTTCAACTGCCGCTTCCAGCCCGATCTTTTCTTCCTGCAGCTTGTTCAGCTCGGTCTGCAGTTCTGCTTTTTCTGCGCGCAGACTTTCTGCTTCTGCTTGCAGTGTGCCAAGTTCCGACTCCATCGCATTCTTTTCTTCTTCCAGCTTCTCCGTGCGTTCCTGTTCATCCGAAAGCTGCTGGCTCAGTTTCTGCCGCATCAGGTTTTCCTCTTCCAGCTGCTGCGCATATTCCTGCTGTGCGCGTTCCGCAACCTGGCGTCCCCCTTCTATCTCCGCCTCAACCTCCTGCATGTAGTTCCATACTTCTTCTTTTTGAAATCCGCCGAATAAAACTGTTTTAAATAATTCCTTATTTCCCATCTGCCGATCCCTCTCTATATAAAATAAATTTTTAGTTCGTTAAAAATATATAAGAAGGCTAAGTTTTCTCACATACTCTTACAGTATACCATACTCAAAACAGAAAAATCTATATGAAGCAGCACAAGATCTTTCCGTTAAAACTTCTTTTTGCTATTTTAGGTTATCGTTCATCTACACCATTCGCCAAGCTGCATCTTCAATGCTTTCCGCAGCTTCCCATGTGCCTTTATTTTATGTTATACTGTTTTGTAAATACCAGGATCAAAAACAGGAAATCAAAGCGAGGTTATGTATGGATCAGCTGAATGATAGGTCCGTTGTGGAACAGCGGTATGCTACAGCAACCAATTTGCAAACGAGAATTTCCATTCATGATAAATATTCGACAAACAAGATGGGATTCGGAAACTGGATTTTTTCCAATTATAAAATTGCCCCCGGAATGCGCATTTTGGAATTAGGCTGCGGGACAGGCGATATGTGGAAAAACAAAGAAGATTTGATCCGTCTGTGTTCCAGGCTGACTCTTTCAGATTTTTCAAAAGCGATGATCGCAGCTGCCAAAAGCAATATCGATGACATAATCGAATATCTTTATTCTCTTTCCAGTATGACGTCGATCACCGGCATTCCCAAACAGGCTAAAAAAGATATTTTGACCGCTCATACTACAAATGGAATTTTAAACGTGCCAAAAGAATATGGCATGTTTATCGTATCATAGAACAATCGGGAGTTGATTGAGGAGTGATAGATTTATGAATGCAAATGTTGATTTAACAGGTGTTGTGCTTGAAACAGATAGACTAATCATTAGAGAATGGAGTGAAATGGATTTAGAAGACTTTTTTGAGTATGCAAAAGTTGATGGAGTAGGTCAAATGGCTGGATGGAATCCACATACATCAATTCAAGAATCAAAAACCATTTTGGAGATGTTTATTAATGAGAAAATGACCTTTGCTTTAGAATTGAAAGAAAATCATAAGGTAATAGGTTCATTAGGACTTGAAACGCTTAGTCTTTTGTTGCGTGATGAGTATGAGAATTTAGTAGGAAGAGAACTAGGATATGTATTAAGTAAAGAGTATTGGGGAAAAGGTTTAATGCCAGAAGCTGTTAATAGAGTAATTAAATTCTGCTTTGAACAAGAAAATTATGATTACTTAATGTGTAGCCATTTTGTTATAAATAGTCAATCAAAAAGAGTTATTGAAAAAAGTGGTTTCCGCTTTGTAAAGGAAAATACCCAAATTGCAAGAGATGGACATGAGTATATTTCTTTGTATTATGTATTAGATAATCCCTTAAAAAAGAATTAGACAACTTCCAGTTTTGCAGAAAGGGGAAAATGATGTTAAGACTAAGACCTTATCATATAAAAGATGCTGAAACAATACTTTCCTGGGCAAAAGATGAAAAGGCATTTTATAAATGGACAGCAGGCGTACTGGGAACATACCCGTTATCGCTTGAGCAATTTCATTCCGTAAGTGATTTGATGGCTTTTACAGCGATAGATGATAACGATGTGGTTGGATTTTTTACAATGAGAAGACCAACAGCGTCATTTGATGAATTAAGATTTGGCTTTGTTATCGTTGATGCAAACAAAAGGGGGAAAGGCTATGGAAAACAAATGCTTCAGTTAGGATTACTCTATGCAAAAGAAATCTTTGGCGCAAAGAAGGTTACATTAGGTGTTTTCCGTAATAATGATCCTGCATATTATTGTTACAAGACCACAGGATTTCAGGATGTAGCATTAGATGAAATGGAAAAGTATCAGGTATTAGGCGAAGAATGGGATTGCTTGGAGTTAGAGATACAGCTATAATTCGGAAATCGGATATTAAAAACAGAAAAATAAACTTGAACCTGTGGAAGTAAAAAAGAAAAAAGTTCTCAGAACGTTAAGAACCCGTGCACATGGAGGTATTTATCACTTTGAAAACAACAGGCATCATCGTAGAATACAACCCGCTTCACCCGGGACATATTTACCATATGGAACAGGCGCGGAAGCAAACCGGCGCGGACTATCTGATCGCAGTCATGAGCGGCAGCTTTGTCCAGCGGGGCGCTCCGGCGCTTCTGGACAAGTATACCCGTACCCGGATGGCGCTGCTTGCCGGAGCAGACGTTGTGATTGA
>UMBV01029159.1_pt1 | contig 11505 bp, 10 predicted proteins | sample 1964061 | NCBI WGS metagenome assembly UMBV01 (sample SAMEA4835951, study PRJEB28245) | human gut metagenome | biome: gut microbiome; material: fecal sample | place: Denmark | collected 2008
AAGTTCAAGGCTGGTAAGGCATTAAAGGATATGCTGAACGCATAATAGAAGCTGAATTTTCAGAGACTCGATAGGACAACCTTTCGGGTCTCTTTTGTTTTTCAGAAACGGATGATCGTGAGGTTAAAAGCATGAGATTAGACAAATATTTGAAGGTATCCCGACTGATCAAGCGCCGTACTGTGGCTAATGAAGCCTGCGACAGCGGCAGAGTGCTGATCAATGATAAGCCGGCAAAGGCATCCGCCAATGTCAAAGAGGGAGATATCATTTCCATCTCTTTCGGCAACAAGGAAGTAAAAGTCGAGGTCCTGGATGTACAGGAGACCGTGAAAAAAGAAGAAGCCAAAGAACTTTTCCGTTATATATAATATCAGGTTCTCTATGTATAAATTTCCACATTTTCCCATACAATACATTGTAAGTCCGGTTCCGGAAGGAGCGGAGGATGGGAGGCTATGGAGAGAATGGAAGATTTAAACGCGACAGGACGTATGCATAAAGTGACCATGACCAACAGACGGACATGTACCGTGAATGGGGTAAATGACGTCCTTTCCTTTGATCTGCGGGAGATCCTGCTGGAGACGGAACAGGGGATGCTGATGATCCGTGGCAACGAGCTCCATGTGAACCGCCTGACATTAGACAAGGGGGAAGTGGATATTGACGGCCGGATCGACAGCCTTGTATATTCGGATACCGCAGCATCCGGAGAAAAACAGGAATCCTTCCTGGGCAGGCTGTTCCGCTGATGGATGAAAATGTTTTTCTGCTGCATTCCTTTCTGCTGGGTGTGGGGATCACTTTTCTGTATGATATTCTGCGGATCCTGCGAAGAGTGTTCGCTCACAGTACCAGCATGGTATCTCTGGAAGATCTGGCATTCTGGATCTACTGTGCGGGAAAGGTCTTTCTGCTGATGTTTCATGAAAGTAACGGGAACCTGCGATGGTTTGCCGTGCTGGGGGCATTGGCGGGAATGTACCTGTATCACAGGACAATCAGTCCCTTTTTTGTAAAGTATGTGGCACTGGGCCTGAATACTCTTCTGCACCCAATCCGGAAAGCCTTGCGGATAACGGGAAATTGGCTGAAAAAGCAGTTGACTATACTTAGGAAAATGCTTAAAATATTCATTAAAAGGAGATGCGCGTATGGCAAGAAGAAAAGCAGCCTACCGCAAGAGACACCAGAACCGGTTCAGTATGTTCCTGGTGACCCTGGTCGTGTTGATGATCATGGTGGTCGTTGCGGTGCGGAGCGTGGAATTACAACAGAAGATTGCGGGCTATGATACCCAGATCGCAAGCCTTGGCGCGCAGATCGAAGCAGAGCAGACCAGAGCGGAACAGATCGAGGAATTCGGTAAGTACACTCAGACGAAAGCTTATGTGGAAGAGGTGGCGAAGGATAAGCTGGGACTGGTATACGAAGGTGAGATCCTTTTTCAGGAAGACAATTAAGCAGGGAAACTGTTTCTCAACAGTGAACCTGCTTTTTTTGTCGCAAAAAATGAAGTCTTTCCCTCCCTCGATTTGACAAAAGGAAGAGGAAAACTGCCCTATAATCGTGAAAACAGAAAGGGGAGGATGCCATGATTATAGGGAAAAAGGAGCAGGAACGGCTGGAGAGAGAACAGTGTGCACAGATCTCACTGCTGTGCAGACAGAAACTGATGGGATATGCGGAGAGTTTTGAGGAACTGGGGAAGAGCTTTCGGCAGGAGATACAGATTACAGGAGAGGACAGGCAGAATATTCTGGAAAAATGTATGCTGTGGCAGAGCAGACAGATCATGGGAGACCATCTGCAGGAAGTGGCCCGGATCATGGAACGGGTGGCAGGAGAGGAACTGGGGTATTGTCCGCTGGAAGAGAAAAAGAGGAAAAGCCTGGTACAGGCGCTCAAGAGTGAAGGGATCATCGCCAGAGACCTCTGCTATGTGGAGAAGGACGGCAGCAGCTCCGGGACAGAAGCAGGGATCAGTATGACACTGTCCACCGAAAAAAGGCACTATAAGGCGGCACAGGTGGCGGACATGCTGACGGTATTATTGGGAAAAAAGCTGCAGGTCTCTTCAGGAAGCCCTTATCTCGTGGAGCAGGAGCCGCATTGTTTTCTGTTCACAGAGGAACCGAAATACATAGCACTGACGGGGGTGAGCCGGGCGGTAAAAGAAGGGGAGAAAGTCTCGGGGGATCAGTATGCCACCATGGAATCGGAAAAAGGGAAGCTGATCCTGATGTTGTCTGATGGGACAGGCTCCGGGGAGGATGCCAGCCGGGGCAGCGGCAGAGTCATGGATCTCATGGAAAAAATGCTGGAGGCGGGCTTCGGGACCGAGGCATCTGTGAATCTCCTGAATTCCGCGTTGTATGCGCAAAATGAAGAGGACGATCATCCTACGATAGACCTTTGCAGCCTGGATCTGTATACCGGCGAATGTGAGATCTGCAAGGTGGGCGGTGTTGCCACATTCTGGAAGACCTCCGGAAGGGTTCTCTGTGTCGGCGGCGAAAGCCTGCCGTTAGGTATTTTTCAAAAAGTGCAGATAGAACGACAGATGTGTCAGATCCGGCCGGGAGATCTGCTGGTCATGATGACGGACGGGGTTCTGGATATGATGGAAGACGGGGAAGAGCGCATGGCACAGGTGCTGGAAGGGTTGCAGGAACAGAACCCGCAGGAGATCGCAGAGAAAATATTGTCCTATGCCATCTGTGCCTCAGAGGGACGGATTCGGGACGATATGACGGTATTTGTGCTCTGCCTGTGGGAAAACACGTGATGCCGCCTTGATTTTTCCTCATAATTAGGATAGAGTAAAAACATGAATACATGGATGGATACGCGAGAAAAAGTATTTGCATATATCAGAGAGCATCACATGCTGCAGGCCGGCGACCGTGTGGTAGCCGGTGTTTCTGGAGGGGCAGACTCGGTTTGCCTCTTATTTTTGTTGCTGGAATGGCAGAAGGAAGTACCTACAGACATTGCCGTAGTGCATGTGGATCACGGCATTCGCACGGAGGCCGGAGAAGATGCCCGGTATGTGGAGCAGCTCTGCGAGGAGAGAGGAATCCCTTTTTTCCTGACCAGGGCAGAGGTAAGGAACAGAGCCCGCATGGAGAAAATCTCTGAGGAAGAAGCCGGGCGCAGAACGAGATATGAGGCATTTGAAAAGGCGGCAAAGGAGTGGGGAGCCACGAAGATCGCAGTGGCCCACAACAGCAATGACCGCAGCGAGACCCAGCTGTTCCATTTGTTCCGGGGCAGTGGAATCCGGGGACTGGCCAGCATTTTGCCTGTGAGAGATCGGATTATACGACCGCTCCTATGTCTGGAACGGTGGGAGATCGAGAAGTTTTTACAACAGCGAGGAATTGTCTATTGCAAGGATGCCACCAATGAGGAGGATGACTACACCAGAAATCGTATTCGGCATCATATTTTGCCTTATGCGGAGCAGAATATTGTAAAGGGCTGTGTAGCGCATATGAATCAGACGGCGGAGCTGCTGGCGGAGACGGAGGACTATCTGGAACTGCAGACAAAAGAAGCAGCTGGCCGATGTATCCGGGCAACGGACGGTGACGGAGAGTCCGCAGAGACGGGGGACAGCCGGAACGCGGTGATCTGTATTGCTGTGGAGTCTTTTCTGTCGTTGCATCCTGTGATCCGTAAGCGCCTCTTGTATGAAGAAGTGAAGCAATTGTCTCCCGGGCAGAAAGACATCACTTACCAGCATATTCAGGAGCTGCTGACCTTGTTTACCAGGGAAGGCAACCGGCAGATCTGTCTTCCGTTCGGCATCCGGGGTAGACGGCAATATGAGGAAGTCCTGCTGACAGTAGAGAGGACAGACAGGGAGCTTTTGGAGAAGACGGAAGTGGCTGAGAAATATCAACCAACTCTGCAGCTTTCTCCCGGACAGACAGGGACAGTGGAATGTGAAGTGGGAACGGTGGAATACTGTGTGTGTGACCTGGCCGCTGCCCATGAAAAAAACCAAGAAGTTCCCACAAATCAGTATACGAAATGGTTTGATTATGATAAAATAAAAAAATGTCCGGTGATACGGACAAGAAAGCCGGGTGATTATCTGACCATTGCTGACGGCAGAGGCGGGATGATCCATAAATCGCTGAAAAGTTATCTGGTCGATCAAAAGATCCCACAGGCGGAACGCGATAGACTGCCGATCCTGGCAGAGGGAGAGCATGTACTGTGGGTCGTGGGATACCGTATCAGCGAATATTATAAAGTAACGGAGAATACAAAACGTATTTTAAAGGTACAATTAATAAGAAAGGAGTTCGCTTAAAAGCGAAGAGACAAAAGAAAATGGCAGAGCATATCAGAGTACTGTTGACAGAAGAGGAAGTAGATAAGAGAATCCAGGAGATCGGTGAGCAGATCAGCAAGGATTATGCGGGTAAGCAGGTACACCTTGTATGTGTACTGAAGGGTGGCAGCTTTTTCATGTGTGAACTGGCAAAGCGTATCACTGTTCCCGTATCTCTGGACTTTATGTCCGTATCCAGCTATGGCAGCGATACCAAGTCCAGCGGTGTAGTCAAGATCGTGAAGGATCTGGACGAATCTCTGAAAGATAAGGAAGTTATTGTAGTAGAGGATATCGTGGACAGCGGAAGAACCCTGAGCTATCTGCTGGAGATGCTGAAGGACAGAGGTCCGCCTTCTTTACGTCTGTGCACCCTGTTGGACAAACCCGAGAGAAGAGTGATCGATGTCCATGTGGATTATACCGGATTTAATATTCCCGATGAGTTTGTAGTGGGCTATGGTCTGGATTATGATCAGAGATATCGTAATCTGCCTTACATCGGTGTGGCAGAATTCGATTAAGCGATACAAAGATGTAGGAGGCCCGTGAAGTTGAAACAAAACGGCAAAACAATCAATTCATATTTTATATTTATCATACTTCTGCTTCTGGTGATCTTCGGCCTCAACCTGTTGAACAACCGTACAGATGAATACACCAAGGCAGAGTTCATTGCGGATCTGGATGCCGGCAATGTATCGGAAGTCGTGGTGCAGCCCAACGGAGAAGCACCTACCGGATATCTGGAGATCCAGATGAAGAACGGTGTATCTCATAAGCTGTACGCAACGGACATTACAGAACTGGAGACCCTGGTACGTGAGTATGGGTTTGATCCGGTGGTCAATGACATTGAAAGGGAGAACTGGTTCCTGACCTATATGCTGCCGATGCTGGTCGTGCTGGCGGTGGGAATTTTCCTGTTCATGATGATGAATGCCCAACAGGCAGGCGGCGGTAACGGCAAGATGATGAACTTCGGCAAAAGCCGCGCCAAGATGACATTGGGTGACAAGAGTGTCACATTCGCTCAGGTAGCCGGTCTGAAAGAGGAAAAGGAAGAACTGGAGGAGATCGTTGATTTCCTGAAGGAGCCGGGAAAATACACCGGTGTCGGAGCCAGAATCCCCAAGGGTGTCCTGTTGGAGGGCCCTCCCGGAACCGGTAAGACCCTGTTGGCGAAAGCCGTGGCAGGCGAAGCCGGAGTACCTTTTTTCAGCATCTCCGGATCTGATTTCGTGGAAATGTTCGTCGGTGTGGGCGCTTCCCGTGTGCGTGACCTGTTTGAAGAAGCAAAGCATAATGCACCTTGTATCGTATTTATCGATGAGATCGATGCCGTGGCAAGACGGCGTGGTACCGGTATGGGCGGAGGACACGATGAGAGAGAGCAGACCCTGAACCAGTTACTGGTAGAAATGGACGGTTTCGGCGTCAATGAGGGCATTATCGTTATGGCGGCCACCAACCGTGTGGATATTCTGGATCCTGCAATCCTGCGTCCCTGTCGTTTCGACCGTAAGGTAGCGGTGGGAACCCCGGATATCGGTGGCAGAGAAGAGATTTTGAAAGTACATGCGAAGAACAAACCTCTGGGGGATGATGTGAATCTGCAGCAGATCGCTCAGACTACTGCAGGCTTCACCGGAGCGGATCTGGAGAACCTGCTGAACGAAGCAGCCATTATCGCGGCGAAGGAGAACCGCTCCTTTATCGCACAGAAGGATATCAAGAGAGCCTTTATCAAAGTGGGAATCGGTGCGGAGAAGAAGAGCCGCATTATTTCCGACAAGGAGAAGAAGATTACGGCATATCACGAGGCAGGTCATGCGATCCTGTTCCATGTGCTGCCGGATGTGGGACCTGTCTACACCGTATCCATTATTCCTACCGGTGTGGGAGCCGCCGGTTACACCATGCCTCTGCCGGAAAAGGATGAGATGTTCGCCACCAAGAGCCGTATGCTCCAGGATATCATGGTATCTTTGGGCGGACGTATCGCAGAGGAGATCATCTTCGGAGATATTACCACCGGAGCATCCAGTGATATTAAGAAAGCCACCAAGACAGCCCGCCGTATGGTGACCCGTTACGGAATGTCTGATCATATTGGTGTCATCTGCTATGACGATGACGATGATGAAGTCTTCATCGGTAAGGATCTGGCACATGCCAAGGCGCACAGTGAAGAGATATCCGGCGAAATCGACAAGGAAGTCAAGAGTATCATCGATGACTGCTATACCAAAGCCAAGGATATTATCTTACAGCATGAGGATGTGCTGCATAGCTGTGCACAGCTGCTGTTGGAGAAGGAGAAGATCACCAGAGAAGAATTCGAGGGTCTTTTCGTATAGGAAAAGGTTTTCGCGGGAGTTTCGTGGAATTGGTAGTATTGTACAAACCGATTTTGTGAAAAATATACAAAAATGAATATTCACTTTTGTGATATTTGTGAATTTTGAGAATAGTCAAAAATAGGAGTGCATGCTATTATAATACTCGTAACCCCCCCAATACATTATATAGTTTTTTGCTATACCCCATAAGAAAGAAATACCTTCTCTAAAAAGGGCAGTCCTCCCAAGACTGTCCTTTTTACTGTCTAAAAATCGCTGAATAAAGAGGCGGGCAGTTGTCAGATGTAAGGAAAAAGGGTATAATAAATAGAGCTTTTGAGCTTGGGACATGTCACACTGCCGGAGCGCACAAGACAACAAAGCACTTTGGCAGAAGCAGTGTCATAATATAGATAGTAAGACATTAGTCTCAGAAAGGGTAGATACTATGGATCTGGAGCTATTACGTCGAACAGAATATAATCAGCAATACATTGCGGCCATGAGACCTGTATTTAACAGGAGAGCACTTTTTACAGATACCAGTGCGGAATATGTGATTCCGGAAGAGCCGGCCTGTTTTTCCGAAGTGACGATCCGCTTCCGGACCGCCAGAAATAATGTGGACAGAGTGTTCCTGGTATGCGGCGGACAGAAGCATCTTATGGTACGTGTGGAGAGCAAAAATGATTTTGACTATTATGCCTACGTAATGCGTCTGGATGATCAGAAGGTATCTTATTATTTTGAGGTGCAGACCGGCAGAATTACCGGCATCTTTGATATGCGGGGCCTGGTGCAGGAAGTTAATGAATATTATGATTTCATTATCATTCCCGGTTTCCACACCCCCGACTGGGCCAAGGGAGCGGTCATGTACCAGATCTATACGGATCGTTTCTGCAATGGAGATTCTTCCAATGATGTATTGACCAATGAATATTGCTACATCGGAGAACCGGTACACCGCGTAGAGGACTGGGGACGTTATCCCGCACAGATGGATGTCCGTGAGTTCTACGGCGGAGACCTGCAGGGTGTGCTGGATAAGATGGACTACCTGCAGGATCTGGGAGTTGAGGTGATTTATTTTAATCCTCTGTTTGTCTCCCCTTCCAACCACAAATACGATATTCAGGATTATGATTATATTGATCCCCATATTGGAAAGATTGTCAGTGATGAAGGGGATCTGCTTCCCGACGGACAGCGGGAGAACCGTTTCGCTTCCCGTTACATCGACCGTGTGACTAACAAGGCGAATCTGGAAGCCAGCAACGGGCTGTTTGCTCAGGTGGTGGCAGAGGCACACCGCAGAGGTATGAGAGTCATTCTGGATGGCGTGTTCAATCACTGTGGTTCCTTTAATAAATGGATGGACAGAGAGCGCATCTATGAGAATGCGGAAGGATATGACAAGGGTGCCTATGTCAGTGCTGACAGCCCTTATCGGAATTACTTTGATTTCCACAATCAGGCAGCATGGCCCTATAACAATTCCTATGACGGATGGTGGGGACATGACACACTGCCGAAGCTGAACTACGAGGGATCCCAGGAACTGATGGACTATGTCCTTCATGTAGCGAAAAAATGGGTATCTCCGCCCTACAATGTGGATGGATGGAGACTGGATGTGGCAGCAGACTTAGGCCACAGTCAGGAATTCAACCATCATTTCTGGCAGGAATTCCGGAAAGCGGTAAAAGAGGCCAATCCGGAAGCCATTATTCTGGCAGAGCATTACGGCAACACCAGAGACTGGTTACAGGGAAATGAATGGGATACCGTTATGAACTACGATGCGTTCATGGAGCCCGTGACCTGGTTCCTCACCGGTATGGAGAAACACAGTGATGACTACAGAGAGGATCTGCTCGGCAATGCAGAGAGCTTCTGGGGAGCCATGCGGCATCATACCTCCAGTTTCTCCATGCCCAGCTGGCAGGTGGCTATGAATGAACTGTCCAACCATGATCATTCCCGTTTTCTGACGAGAACAAATCATAAGGTGGGACGTACCAATACACTGGGACCGCAGGCTGCGGAACAGGGTATCAATAAGGCAGTCTTCCGGGAAGGCGTTGTGATCCAGATGACATGGACGGGTGCTCCTACAATCTATTACGGAGATGAGGCCGGTGTCTGTGGTTTCACAGATCCTGACAACCGCAGAACGTATCCCTGGGGACATGAGGATCAGGTGCTGCTGGCATTTCATAAGGACATTATCCGTCTGCGCCGGGAGAACGAGGAGCTGCGGATCGGCTCCTTGAAAATGCTGGAAAATGACTACAATTTTATTTCTTACGGACGTTTTAACCGCAAGGGGCAGTGTGCGATCCTGATCAACAATAATTATCATCCCATCACCAAAGAGATTCATGTGTGGGAGATCGGAACCCCTAAGACAGGTAAGATGAAAGTGATCCTGCAGTCCAGGGATGACGGGTATTGCATGGAAGGTGCGGAGTATGAGATCAGGGCAGGCAAGGTTCTGATCGAGATGCCACAGACCTCGGCAACGATCCTGAAATACGTAGAAGAATAAATATATGTAACTATTCAGAACACCATTCGCAAAACCGCCTCTGCGAGGCTTCCTTTTTGCTCATGGTGGTTACTTCGCCCTATAAATAGTATCAAATGCTCTTACGAATGCAAGGATTCGACGCTCATTCGATACTATTTACATGGCTCTGAATAGTTACAAATACAAAAGACAGAGAGGATATTCGATGTTCACCATCATTATTACCCTGCTGTTGCCGCTGGTATCCATTGGGATCTGGCGGCAATCTATTTTAAAAAATAACAAAAAAAGCGGACAGTCTGTCACGATCGGGAAGGGAGAATATGTCCTTCGCTATCTCACCTGCCTGCTCTGTATGCTGGTCATTCCCTGGATCCTGTTGTCGCTGACCGGCAATGACGGCAATACGATCTTGAGAAAGCTGTTGGAATCCAGAGAATATGCAGTGAAAGTTCTATGTCTGGAGATCAGCATGATGCTGGTCTATGCCATTGCGGAATTGTTCGTGGAAGAAGCGAAAGCCGGAAAGCATGAGAAGATCCGGAGCGTCCTGAGCAAGATTACCGACAGCAAGGCGTGGAGCGTATTTCGCAAATACATAGGACCGGTGGCAGTACTGGCATTGACAGTGCTGGTGGTGTGTCTGAATTTCAGCATGATGTCCGACCGCGTACTGTGGGGGGATGAGGCGTTTTCTGCGAATACGGCCCACAAGGATGTGGATGGCATTTTGCAGGTATTGTATTACTGGGACAATCATCCGCCACTGTATTATTACTGGCTGAAATTATTCGGGACCCTGTTCGGATATAAGGTACCGGTATTCCACCTGGCCTCTCTGGTGCCCTTCGTGATCGGGATCGTACTGGCACTGACCGTTGTGCGGAAACATTTCGGAATGCTTGCGGCAACATTTTTTGTGATGATCTCCGGTCTGGGACAGGCGTGTCTGGAGTACAATCTGGAAGTCCGCATGTATGCGCTGGCTTTCCTGTGTGTAATGGGTTGCTTCTATTGTTCCTACAGAGTCATTGCTGACGGCAGCAGGAAGACCTGGGCAGGCATGGTGCTGTGGGCACTGGCAGCAGCGTATTCTCACTATTATGCACTGGTGGCTGTAGGCATTATGATGTTTTTCACCGGAGTGGCCGTATGGATCAAATACCGTGGGAAAACATGGATAAAGGGTGTTCTGGCCATCGTAGCATTTTTCATAGGTTATGCACCCTGGCTATATTTCTTCTATGCCGGCTTGAAAAATGTCAGCAGAGGCTGGTGGATGACAGAGATCCTGGGACTGGACCAGAGTCTGGAGATCGTTATGGGCGGCAGAGGGATGAATGGTATCGTATTCCCGTTGGTGATTCTGTTTCTGGTGGTGACCCTGGCAGTGGATTCTTCTGTATTCTCTGTGGAAAAAGACGGAGTACATATGCAGAAGCCTTCTGTGAGAAACTGGTCTGACAAGACATATGCCATGGCAGTGGGAGCCTGCACAATCCTTGGAACTTTGGCATTTGCTTATTTGTTAAGTGTTGTTATGGCACCGATGCTGGCACAGAGATATCTGTATCCGTTAAGCGCGGTGGCAATCGTCATGCTGGCGGTGGGCAGCAGCCGTGTGCTGGAACTGGCTGCAGAGCTGGAGAAGAAGTCCTGGAAGGGCCTGGAGGCTGTAAGCAGAATTGTGCTGGCGGTATTGCTGGTAGTATTATTCGGCCTGGGAATTCAGAACTATCGGGAATGCTATGACAGCTATGAACAGCAGAAGGTGGAGACCGAAAAGACACTGGATCTGATCGGTACCCCCGATGAGGATGTAAATATGGTCACGAATGGTGTAAAACATCTGGGTTGGACCGTGCTGTATTATTACTATCCGGATAATGAAATCGTGAACGGAGATTACAACCAGGCGGATTCCGACAGGTTCTGGTATTTTACACCGACCGAACTTGGCGCAGATGCCATCGCCGGATTGCAGCAGGATGGATATCAGGTAACCGATTACGGACTGATGCAACTGTCGCAGTATCCTTTCTATTTATATTATATTGAAGCAGTTCAGCCTGCGTCATTCGCAAAGTTGCGTTAGCACGCTTTTTCGTCACTTCGTGACTACTTTTGCTCATAGATTGGCGCTCTGCTCATAGGATGACAGAATTGACGCTTTGTGTGCGAGCACCCAATCGTCGCTTCTGTCATCCTATGGCTGAACTTTTACACTAAAATAATAAAAACATCTTGCAATTTGTGTGAACATATGCTACAATTTCACATTG
>UMBV01013542.1_pt1 | contig 11480 bp, 9 predicted proteins | sample 1964061 | NCBI WGS metagenome assembly UMBV01 (sample SAMEA4835951, study PRJEB28245) | human gut metagenome | biome: gut microbiome; material: fecal sample | place: Denmark | collected 2008
ATGAATAATCAAGTACAAATTTACAAAAATAGCAACTTATTCATTTTTTTGGCTGTTTTAAAATGACATCACCGCCAACTTTATAATTTCTCAAATCAATTTCGCCGGTCTGTCCGTTTTTCTCAACCTTGGCAAGCACGCTCGACAGCGCAGAAATTTCTTCGTCATAATTCTCTTTTTTACCAAGAGACACCTGAATTTCACCGGCGTACAGATAAGCTTCGTTCTTACTGTCAAATACAACTTTATCCCAGTTCACGTTATAGTGCTTAAAAAGATTTGCCAAATTTAAAATCTGGTTTAAAAGGGAATCATCTTCCATCTGCACTTTTGTATATAACGTAAAAGTCGTCAGATTCTTCGTCTCAAACAAAGGAATCCCCTTTACGGCTTTGTCCGAGCTTTGCAGTACAATACCATCTTTATCAAAGTAAATATACTGGTTCGAATACGCAATTCCTGCCACAATGCTTTTCTCATACAGTTTAATATGAATCTCATTCGTAGACGGATAACTCACTTCATATTCACGTACAAATGGCAAATCCGGGGTTAACGATAACTTCTGCATAAGCCAGAATGTCAAAATATTTTTCTCAAATATATTTGACTGGAATTTTTCTTCCATTTCACGGCTGCTGTAATAGGTATTTCCCTCAATCGATACTTTTTTCACACGAAAGAAAAAAGCACAGAATAAGAGTATCACAACAACCGCTCCGATTACCCACAGTCCTTTATGACTTTTCCTTTGTTCTTCCATTGAAGCCATCCTTTCTCACAAACATTTTTTTGCCCGGATTCCAATCTCACTGACACGGGAAACTAAATTTTCATAACCGCGCTCAATCAGATTTTCCTGCTCAATCCGGGTTTTTCCATCTGCCATTGCTGCCGCAACCACAAGTCCCGCTCCGCTTCGCAAATCCCATGCTACGACATTTGCCCCGTGAAGCTTTGTCACGCCAATAATTCTTGCACGGTTACTTACAAAATCAATGTTAGCCCCCATTTTATGAAGCTGCCCAATCAGACGGAAACGGTTTTCAAACACATTTTCCTCTATCGTACTTACCCCGTTTGCTTTTGCCAAAACCGGAAGAAGCAATGACTGGTCATCCGTAGGAAATGCAGGATATGGCCCGGTAGCAACGTAAGAAATAGCTTTTGCCGGTCTTTTTTTCTCTAACCGGACATAGTGCTTTTCTCTTGTCTCCTCGCCACCCAGACAATGCCAGATTTCTCTTTCCTTTTCGCCAAACAAATCCTCAGACCTTAAGGTAAGACTGCCGCCACAGCCCGCCACTAACATCGCAAAGGTAAAAAACACAATCCGGTCACCGCATACAGTCCACGGAACACCGCAGAGTTTCTTCTGTCCCACAATTCGGATTCGTCTGGTTCCCTCGCCAAAAATCTTTGCTCCTGCCACTTTTAAAAAGCGGCACAGTTCTACAATTTCCGGTTCACGTGCAGCATTTCCAATGATGGTCTCTCCCTCTGCCAAAGAAGCCGCTAAAATAATATTTTCTGTTGCTCCTACACTCGGAAATGGAAGTTGAATATGTGCACCATGAAGTGGTGTTATACACCGGCAAATCATCTTATCTTCCTCTTCCACAATCTCTGCTCCCATTTTCTGAAAGGCGTGAATGTGAAAATCAATCGGACGCTTTCCAATCGAACAGCCTCCCGGATAAGAAATTGTCACCTCACCAAATTTTGCAAGACATGCCCCCATTAACAAGACAGAAGCTCGCAGTTCTTTTACGGCATCCTGACAAATCACCGTCTTGTCGAACGTATGCGAATCAATCATCACCTGGTGTCCTTCAACCAAAACGCTGCCCCCTAATTCTTCCACTAGAGACAGCATCACTTCTACATCATGAATTTGGGGACAATTTGTGAGCATCGTCTGTTCACCGCATAAAAGCGCAGCCGCAATCAGCGGCAGGGCTGCATTTTTACTACCCTGTACCACGCTTTCTCCATGTACGCATTGTCCGCCCCATATTTCAATCGCCATAAAGTCACCACATCAATACGTTCTCAAACTTATTGTATGCCTGCTCGTGCCTTACGTGCTTTTACATTTTGTGGAAATTCCGAGAACCAGGCCCATTTCCGCCATCAATATCATAACTGATGTACCACCATAACTAATAAACGGAAGCGGAATTCCGGTTGATGGCATAGAGTTCGTAACAACGGCAATATTAATGACAACCTGGGCCGCAATGTGAATCATGACGCCGGTGCAGATAAGACCGGAGAACAAATCCGGTGATGTCATGGCAGAATTCAAAATACGCCACATCATAATGACAAACATCATGATGACAATTCCGGCACCAATCATGCCAAGTTCCTCACATATAATAGAAAAAATCATATCGTTATGCGATTCCGGAATAAATCCGAGTTTCTGCATACTTTCACCAAGTCCGGTTCCAAATAAACCGCCGGAAGCAATGGCGTATAATCCCTGTAAAATCTGATATCCTTTTTCGGTTCCCTCTACATTCCGCCACACTTCAATACGGTCAGAACGGAATCCCGCACCAAAGGATATATAAATCGCCACCAATGCAGCAGCGGCAAGAAACACACCGACATACCACCATTTTTTCTTTGCCGAAACAAAGCACATGCCAAACCAGATAATAAAAATGACAATCGCGGTACTTAAGTTTTCCATGGCTACTAAAACCGCTAAAAATCCAATCGGAAGAAACACTCTTATAATTCCAATCGGTTTACTCATATCCTGCGGTCTCTTTTGAATTAAATAAGCTGTTATCAGAATAACAACGATTTTAGTTATCTCGGATGGCTGAATGGAAATCGGTCCGATAAACAGCCATCGTTTCGCACCATTTAATTCCGCTCCCACAAACAATACTGCCAATTGAAGGACAACGGCAACCAGATACAAAAAAGTCACAAACCGCATCCGCAGTAAAGGCAGTCGTTTCGTAAACAGCCGGTAATCAAATTTCGCACCAATTAACATCGCCACGACACCGACAATAACACCAACCGCCTGTTTTTTAAGAAAACAAGCAGAATCCCCATATTTTACCTGCGACGTATAGGAACTGGCACTGTAAATCATCAGCATACCAAATCCAACCAGACACAGCGTAATCAACAGCAGACTGTAATCAAATGAACTCTGTTCTGTTTTGCCGGCTCTTGCCCTTTTCTTATTCACAGCAGTCCCTCCTGACTCCCTTTATAAATTTCGAACATACTCTTTAAACAAAGTTCCTCTCTGCTCGTACGAATCAAACATATCCCAGCTCGCACAAGCCGGAGATAACAGCACCGCATCACCTTCGGATGCAAGTTCTGCACCACGTGATACCGCCTCCTGCAAAGATTCGACAAACTCGTAATCGGTAAATCCAAGTTTCTCAGCAGTCTTTGCAATTTTATCTTTGGTTTCACCCATAAGCAAAAGTTTTTTTACTCTGCCGCCAAAACTTTGAAGCCACTCATCGAATTCGCCGCCTTTATCATAGCCGCCGCCAATCAGGACCGTCGGTTTGCTCATCGACTGAATTCCCTTAATCGCAGCATCCGGATTCGTTCCTTTCGAATCGTTATAATAATCAACACCTCTTACCGTTTTGACAAATTCAACACGGTGCTCCACCGCCTGAAATTTCTTTACAACAGAAAGAATCGTATCCATCGGAACGCCTAATTTTCTTGTAATTAAAATAGCCGCCATAATATTTTCGCAATTGTGGTCACCCGGCAGATTGCACTCCGACATATTCATCAGAGCCTCACCTGTTTTGGCGTCCACAATATCTTTGTTGTCATTCTGGTACAAACCATTTGCAATCTTTTGTTTGCTGCTAAAGAATGTCACTTCACAAGGCATTTCTTTCGCACTGTCGCGTAAAACGTCATCCTCATAATTGAGTACACACAAATCCTCTTTTGTCTGATTTTTCGTAATGGATAATTTTACCCGTATGTACTCTTCCATTGTTTTATGCCGGTTTAAGTGGTCCGGTGTAATATTTAAAACCGCACTCACAACCGGATGGAACGTATCAATCGTCTCCAACTGGAAACTACTGATTTCTGCCACCGTAACCGAATCGGCAGCGCTTTTCTCCACTTCTTTCGTATACGGATTACCAATATTTCCGACAACAAAAACTTTTTCTTTGTAAACTTTCATAATCTCACCAACAAGCGTTGTTGTCGTTGTTTTACCATTTGTTCCGGTAATTCCTGCCACAACTCCTTTTTCACAGAGAAAAGCAAGTTCAATCTCACCAATGATTGGAATGTTTAATTCACGCAGTTCACTTGCCAAATCAATATCCAACGGAACACCCGGACTAAACACCGCACAGGCAAAACCGGCAAGTTCCTCTTTTGTCATTTTGCCAAGAAAAACCGGTGCGTCATAACCGGACACATCCAAATCTTTTTTCCCGTCAAATAAACTGACCTTGGCGCCCATATTTTTCAGCAGTTCATATGCTGCCATGCCACTTTTTCCTAGTCCGGCAACTAATACTTTTTGATTCTCTAAATCCATTTTATTCATCCCTTCTCCGGTAAATTACAATGCCATAATACCAACCAGACATAATAATGCTGTAACAATACTAAATGCTGCTACAACCTGTGTCTCTGAATAACCGCACAACTCAAAATGATGATGAATTGGCGCCATTTTGAAAATTCTCTTTCCGTGAGTCAGTTTAAAATAACCAACCTGCAAAATAACAGAAAGGACTTCTACCAGATAAATCAAGCCGATAATCACAATAAATAACGGCATATGAAGCATCAGCGCAATGGAGGACACAAAACCACCAAGGGCTAACGAACCGGTATCACCCATGAAAACTCTCGCAGGATATGTGTTAAACAGTAAAAATCCCAAAAGACTTCCTACCACGGCTCCTGTAATCGGTGTCATTGATGGATTCAGACTCAGTGCAGCAATCGTAAAGAATGTTGCCACAATTACGGTTACACCGGATGCCAGACCATCTAAGCCATCGGTAAAGTTTACACCATTTACCGTACCAAGTACGACAATAAAAACAAAAATGATAAACAGCCATGTTGGCATAACGAATCCATCTCCGCTTACAAACGGAATTTTAATGGATGTATCCAAACCGGCAATTTTGAAGTAATAGTAAATAAATACACCGGTCACAATAAACTGCAATGCCATCTTCTGCAAAGGAGTCAACCCAAGCGAACGTTTTTTTACCACCTTGATGTAGTCATCCAGAAAACCAATCAGACCAAAACCAAGTGTCATAAATAAAACGGGAAGAATTTCCGTAAATTTGCCAATATAAATTAAGGAGGTCAGCAAAATACTTGCCAAAATCACAAGACCACCCATTGTCGGTGTTCCATTCTTTTTCAAATGAGACTGCGGTCCTTCTTCACGCTCGGTCTGTCCAAACTTTAATTTCCTCAGAAAAGGAATCAAAATCGGGCAAAATACCACGCTGATTAAAAAAGAAATTATAACCGGCATAAACACACTAAGACTTAGATTATTCATTCATATCCACCTCTTCTTATCTTATTAAGTACGTCAACGCACGTGTCTATTTTATACCATTACGAGCCTTACCGCAAGCACTTATTCAGCAAATCAGTTTTTGCATAAATAAGGGAGAATGTTTTCAAACAACGCAGCAATTGCCGGTGCTGCCACAGTACCTCCATAGTATAGGCCCTGCGGTTCATCAATCCGAACAAGTGCAATAACTTTTGGATTCTCGACCGGAGCAAAACCAATGGTTGACGCAATATATTTTCCATTGCCGCGCGGAAGTTTCTCACTTGTTCCGGTTTTTGCGCCAACGGAAAACCCTTTCACAGAAGCCTTATGTCCGGTTCCTTCTGAAACAACCTTGCCAAGTGCCATCCGAATCAAATCCGAAGTTTCTTTTGAGACAACACGCTCTTTCTTTTCGTATGAAAAATGTTTCATAAGACTGCCATCGGCACTAACTGCGCTGACACCGAAATGCGGTGTAATGGAATACCCTCCGTTTATCATGGAGCCTGCAATGCTTACAAGTCTTATCGGCGAGAGCTGAAAGGACTGTCCAAAGGACATCGTTGCCAGTTCAACTGCTCCAACATTTTTCTCTTTATGTATAATAGTCGATGCCTCTCCCGGTACATCAATCCCCGTCCGATTCATCAAACCAAAATCCGACATCTTGCGAAAAAAGTCAGACACACCAACTCGTGCACCCACTTCAATAAAAACCGGGTTGCACGAATTCATAATACCATCTAAAAAAGTCTCGCTGCCGTGTCCGCCTTTTTTATGACAGCGTATCCGTCTGTCTTCCACTATTTTATAACCGGGACAGTGAAAGCGGTCTGTCATCTTTACAACACCTTTTTCGAGTGCTGCCGCCGTTGTCAGTATCTTAAATGTGGAACCCGGTTCGTAAGTATCCGACACACAAGGGTTCCGCCACATGGCATTTCTTTTTTCGCTTTTTTCCTTTGCCGACATTTTATTCAAATCCCCGGGGATCCGGTATGGGTCATTTAAGTTAAATTCCGGTGCCGATGCCATTGCATAAATCTCTCCATTCTGAGGATTCATAACAATAATATCCACGCTTTTCGCCTGTTTCTTTTTCAGCAGATAATTGGCTAACTGGTCCGTGTATTCCATCACCGGTAAATCAAGGCTGGTATTTAATGTCCAGCCCGCCACCGGCTCAATACGGTCTTCGGCTCCATTTTCAATTTCCGTACCATAAGCGGTCGTCATTGTCAAAATCGAGCCATCCAATCCTTTTAAATATTTTTCATAAGATACTTCCAAACCGATAATTCCCTGATTATCACCGCCGGTAAAACCAAGCACCTTTGATGCCAGCGAGTCATAGCGGTACTCTCTTTTATAGTCCTCATCGACCGTAACACCCGCCAATTTGTAATTTCGTATCCGATCCGAAGTTTCCTTATCCACGTTCGATTTAATTTTTTCACGCAGAGAAACCTTCTCCACTTTTTTCCGAACCTCTTTCTCGTCTAACATCAATTCCTTCGACAAAAGGGTTATCACCCGTTCCGGCTCCTTCATCTGACTGTGGATTACGGATATCGTCGATACGGACCGATTTGCCGCTAATACATTGCCGTGACAGTCCTTGATTTCTCCTCGTTCCGCCTTAATCTTTCGCTCACGCTCATGAAGTTCCTTCGCCTGTACTCCATAATAATCCGCTTTTCCTATCATGAGATAAAAAAGCCTGCCAAGCAGTGTTAAAAGTACAAGCGCAAAGAGAAAAAATACCAACCCCATTGACTGACGTTGGTATGTTCGATGTCGGTTTTCCATAAACAAGCTCCCGATTTTCTCATTATTACAGTGTATTGTATGGAGAGCTCAGATATGCCCCTTCATCATTCCTATTCTTGTTTCGCATCCTGCTTTGTTTGAGACGAAGAAGCATATTGTCCCAAAAACGGAAGAACACGTTTCATCACCTTCGACGAAAATTCGGTCGCATAGGTAGAGTGCGCCTGGTCTTTTACATGAGGCTCATCAATAATCACATAATAAGCCACTTCCGGGTCTTCTGCCGGCTCACAGCCAATAAAGGAAACTAAGTACTTCTTTGCCGATACCGGTCGTTTTTCCGCCGTACCGGTCTTTCCGCCAATGGAATATCCTTTTACCTGTGCCGGTGCCGCAGTTCCTTCTTCTACCGTTGATTTTAAGTAACTTCTTAATTTCGAACTGGTATCCTCACTCGTTGTTCGTTTCACAACAACCGGATCAATCGTTTTTACCACATCACCGTTACTGTTCTGAATTTCTTTTACCAAATGCGGCTGATAATAATTTCCGCCATTAATCAGGGATGAAAAACCACTGAGCATCTGAACCATCGTAACCGTCTGCGTCTGTCCAAAACTACTTGTCGCTAATTCTACCGGATTCAATTCTTCTTTCGTGTGAATCAAACCGGAAGTTTCACCCGGCAGATCTACACCGGTGCGCTGTCCAAATCCATACAATTTGTTATACTTACTAAATTTATTCCGTCCCAATCCAAGTCCGATATCCATAAGGGCTGCATTGCAGGATTCCATCAGAGCATGACGTAAATCAAGCATACCATGTCCATTTCGGTTGCTGCAATGAATTTCTCTGTCAGCCACTTTCTTTACACCGTTACACTGAAATGTGGATTTTCCGGAGATAATATTTTCATCTAACGCCGCAGCAATTGTAAACGGCTTAAATGTAGAACCCGGCTCATAGGCAAAGCCAACGCAAAAATTCGACCACATAGACAGAAGATTTTCGTTTTTCTCTTTGTCTGTCATCGCTGCAATCTTCTGTTCCGAATACATGGACGCCAGATTCTGTGGGTCATTCAAATCAAATGTGGAGTTGGATGCCATAGCAAGAATTTCTCCATTTTTCGGATTCATGACCATCATCGCAATCGTCTTCGCACCGGTTCCGTTCTTTTGGAAATCCGCAATTTCATCCTCTATAATTTTCTGCACATTGGCATCAATCGTGAGAACAACCGAATTGCCGTCTTTTGCTTCTTTAATGGTTCGCTGTAAATTCATATTGGAATCAAAATAACCATACTCTCTTCCTGTCGTTCCATTCAAAACGGAATTGTACTGTTCTTCCACACCGTAAGTTCCCTGATTATTTGAATTCATAAAACCAATAATACTTGCACCAACGGTTTTCAGCGGATAATTTCTTTTGTACACTTCCTCAAACCAAACGCCCTCTAAACGTTCTTTTTTTATCTGCTTTTTGAACTTGTCCACCTTTTTTGCAGGCAGTTCCTTTAAACCGTCAATATGCTCGTACATCGAGTTTGGCTTTTTCTGAATTACTTCTTCCACAACAGACGATGCCACGCCAAATGTTTTTACAATTGCATCTACCGTTGCCTGTTTTTTCTTTTCATCTTTGCCAAGTGTCCGTGGCTCTAACACCAAATCATATTTGCGCACGCTGACTGCCAATGTAGTATTGTTACGGTCCTTAACATCACCGCGCTGGTAATTCAACACCGTATTTGTATATGACTGCTGAGAAAGTGCCTCTTTGCGGTAACGGTCTCCATCCTTACTGTTGATGCGGTAAATCTTAAACAACAACACTCCAAAAGTAAACAAACAAACGCAAAAGACGAGAAATACCGTAATACACATTTTTCTGCTAAAACGTTTCGGCTTTCCTCTTCTTCTGCGTCTTCGATAGGAGTATTGTCCTTGATTATACTGTGTAGCCATATCTTACTCTCCATTCCGGTTGTGCTTTTCACAATTATTCTGCCGGAATATCCCCATGAGTGCGAACCTGCGTACTCTTCCGGCTCTCATAAGTATCCATCTGGTTTTCACTTGCTGCCACCATGCCAAGCTGTTTCGTTGCTTTGTTATAAATAGCAGTCAAATCAACCGAGTCGTCCAATTCTTTCTCGGCAGTTGCATTTTTCTTTTCCATTTCAACTACTTCACTTTGCAATTTTACCACACTTTTATTCAAATAGGTAGACTGAAATTGCAAACGCAGATAAAAGATACCGGCAGCCATTACAACAAAAAAAGTAAGTGCTGTCAATAACACGGCAACTTTATCAATTTTTGCCTTCCGTTTTGGTCTTGGTCTGGAGACGGGTCTTGTCTGTCTCCTTCTCTCGTAATCATCCTCCCTGCGCGGCATTACCTCAATGTTCGGTGCCGCACTTCCATATACATATGGCGTTCTCCGTGTTGCCATGTAACTTCCTCCTAACTTTCTATTTTTTCAAACACTCTTAATTTCGCACTTTTGGAGCGTGTATTTCGTTCTAATTCCTCTTCTGATGGAAGAATCGGTTTCCTTGTAACAACTTTTCCTTTTGGTTTCTTTCCACAGACACATACCGGGAAATCCGGCGGACAGGTACATGGATTTTCCTGTTTCTTAAAGCTTGTCTTTACCATGCGGTCTTCCAATGAATGAAAAGTGATGATGCTAAGTCTTCCTCCATCACAAAGCAAATCAATCATGTCGTCAAGCGCCTGTCTTAACACATCCAATTCGCGGTTGCATTCAATTCGGATTGCCTGAAAGGTTCTCTTTGCCGGATGGCTTTTTCCGTTTCTTGCTTTCGCCGGCATAGAAGTGCGTATTAAATCGACTAATTCCAAGGTCGTCTCAATCGGTTTTTCTTTTCTTTGTCTGCAAATGTTTCTCGCAATATTTCTTGCAAACCGCTCCTCGCCATATTCTTTGATAATACGGAAAAGTTCGGATTCCGGGTATTCATTTACAATGTCTTTGGCAGTTGTGCTCTGCTCTCTGTCCATCCGCATATCAAGCGGTGCATCTTCCCGATAGGAAAATCCCCTCTCGGCGTTATCCAATTGATAAGAAGAAACACCTAAGTCTAAAACAATACCGTTTACCTTTGGTATCGACAACTCCGAAAGCACTTCTTTCATATGTACGTAGTTGCTTTTTACAAAAGTTATTTTTTCCTCAAAAGGTGCCAGTCGCACGCGTGCCGCAGCAAGTGCCTCCGCATCCTGGTCGATGCAGATTAAACGCCCCTTGTCTCCTAATCGCTTTGCAATTTCATACGAATGACCGCCGCCACCGGTTGTACCATCTACATAGATTCCATCCGGACAAATATTCAGACTGTCTATGGTTTCTTCTAACAGAACCGACACATGCTTAAATTCCATAACTGCCTCCTCGCCTGCACCGACTAAAAACTAAGGCCAAACTCTGACATATGTTCGGCAATGTCATCGATGTTGTCATAATCGTCATTTTCATTCCAGCGCTCTTTACTCCAAATTTCAATTTTAGAAAGGACGCCGACAAAAACGGTTTCTTTGGCAAGTCCGGCATATTCACGTAATTTTGCCGGTATCAAAGCACGTCCCTGCTTGTCCAGTTCACATGGTGCCGCATTTGCCAAGAAATGTCTCTGAAGCATTCTGGCCTCTTTCGTGCCGGGAAGTTCTTTTAATTTTTCGATGAAACCCTCCCATTCGTTCATTGGATACGCAAACAGACAACCGTCTAATCCAAGCGTCACAACAAAAGACTCCCCTAAGTCTTCTCTTAATTTCGCCGGAATAATCACACGTCCTTTCGCATCAAGGCCATGCTCATACGTTCCCATAAACATCGTGCTTCACCAACTTCCCATCATGGCTTTGTGAACCTGCCACATAAAGCATAAAATTTACCACTTCGTGACACTTTACTCCACTTCTCACCACTTTTACATTAATAATACACCACTTAGTGGGAATTGGCAAGCCTAATTCCAATTTTTTTCCTGTTTGCACGCAAAAAAAGGCCCCGCTTATCTACTTTATATCGTAGAAAAACAGGACCTTTTTCCTGGTTTTGTTATTTTTCTTTCTTTTTCAACCGTCTCATCCGATAAATCCAGACAACCACG
>UMBV01068377.1_pt1 | contig 11309 bp, 2 predicted proteins | sample 1964061 | NCBI WGS metagenome assembly UMBV01 (sample SAMEA4835951, study PRJEB28245) | human gut metagenome | biome: gut microbiome; material: fecal sample | place: Denmark | collected 2008
TAAAGGTTTTGAAGATCCGGGATTTGATGCAATAGATTCTTTAGGAAATGTTGTCAAAAAATCGGATGTTACTCGAACAATTTCTGTCTGCGTATTGCCTGCTTTGGATATGAAAGTGACAATTATTCCGAGTATGTTTAATACATATTCAGTTGACGGCGATGAAACTCATGATGTATTCACTAATGCTAATTTGACTGGTAGCAGTAAAGCAATTCAACCGGATATATATAAATTGGAATATTCATATACCGATAATAATCTAAACGAAGTTGTAACAGAAACGCGTAATGTTGTGATATTACCAGCACTTGGAGATGTTAATTTAGATAATCAGATAAGTGTTGGAGACATGGTTCCAATAAAAAATTATACAGCTAATGTTTTTTCTGCTGTGGATAGTACTGTAAAAAAGGAAACTTATAATTTGGTTGTATATAGAGTAATGGATACAAATTTTGATGCTACAATAAGTGTTGGAGATATGGTGCCGATAAAAAACAGCACTGCTAATATTAAATTAGATTCTTATTATTATCCATTTACAAAATAATTAATTTGTAAATGTTCATATAAATAAATTTAAGGAGGTAAAAAAATGAAAGAAACCAATATATCAAAACGAATTATTTCTTTTCTTCTTGTTCTGTCTATGATTTTTGGAACAATGACAACTCTTGCTTTTGCTGATGGTGATTGGACAGCGGATACTTTTAATTTTGATGATCCTAGTGTATTAATAGCTGGGACAAACGAAACAAATATGCCATATATGGAAACTGTTCTTTTGAAATCAACGGATTCTGGATATGAAGAGGTACAACAAGGAACACTAAAAACAAATGATACGGTTTTAGTAGGTGTAAAAGCACATAATTTTGACAGGTTTACTGACAATTCTTATGGTGCTCTAAAGTTAGCGGTTAGTTTGGTCTATGATAATCGCTATTTGACTCCAACATCTGCAACAAAAAAGGCATTTTTAAATGCAGAAACAGCGTTTGTTACTAAAGCAGGTGATAAATGTTTTTATAATGATGACATTCTTGGAACATATTCTATAGAACAATCCATACCAAAACAAGATCTAGCTCCAGGCGAGACATCCAGTCTTAGTGACGATACATCAAATTTATCAAAGAGTGTATTAACTTTTTCATGTGCTGCAGACGATGATACAGATTTAAACGAGCAGATGGGTGTTATTAAGGAAGATAGTTACTTAGGATTTTTTGAATACACTGTTAGTAGTGTGCCTACAGCTGGTGTATTTACACCTGCGGTGGCATTTTCAAGATCAGCGAATATTGTTGTTGTATTGAGAAATACTGGTACAACAAATAAAACTTATACTGCTGTTGATGGATTACATAAGTATATGAAATTAACAGATGGTGTTGATTTGTTCCCAGCATCATACAGCGTAAAGTTCTATACTGATAACACATATGGAACAGAATTGACAAGTAAGGTAGGAACAACTTTGGGTGCTACAGGTATAACGTCTGGTACAGCATATACAGATGCGGGCGTTGTTGTTCCAACTGCCGGTACAGATTTCGATTTGGTAAATTCAGACAACAAATATTTTGCCGGATTTAAGTATGTTGATTCGACAGGAACAGAACATGATTTAGCTGATTTAACAACAATCAATGAAAGTGCTGTTGCAAATGGTTATAGTGATTATGTTATAAAAGTTTATCCTGTATATGAAACAGGTCATGATGTTACATTTAACAGTAACTATCCAACAGGCACACAAACAACAAAGGTAGTTACAGTATCACCGAAAGCCGGTGCAACGATTGCTGAAGCGCAAAAACCAACAGTTGGTACATCAAGTGATGACTTTGAAATACCTGCTGGTTACACGTTTGGGGGCTGGTTTACACAAGCAAACGGTGGCGATGAAATCGTATTTGATGATGGTACAAATACTTCATCTGCAACTGACGTTTCTTCAATCACCGATGTTTATGCTCATTGGGTACAGAATGTAACAGTAACATTCCATGAGAATTATGGACAAACAGAAAACACAACAAACAAAACAATCAGTGCCGGTTCAAGTTTGAAATCAAGTGATATTCCGACATTTACAAGAGCAGATTATGCATTTAAAGAATGGAATACAAAAGCAGACGGCTCAGGCACTGCATACTCAAATACACAATTACAGGCAGAAACAATTTCAAGCAATACTGACTATTATGCAATGTGGACACCGGAGAATCCGGACAATGCAGTAACATTGACATTTAGTCCTACAGGATGTGACGCACAAGTAACACCTGCATCTATGACGGTTGTCAGAGGTGATACAATTTACGCATATCAGATGCCTACTCCGACAAAGACGTCAGCAACAGGTGATGCATACACATTTAACGGTTGGTACGGAGCGGCTTCAGAATCTGATACTACTGATAAAGCACCATTTACTTTAACAGATAATAAAACGGTGTATGCACATTGGACATATGCAGGCAGAGATCAGGTAACTGTAACATTTGATTATGACAGTGCAACATCACCTACTGCTCCGACAACTATAACTGTCGGTAAAGGTGATTCGATTGGCGATGCAATGCCAACAACACCGGTGAAAACAAATTATACTTTTGATAAGTGGGTAAATACAGCTGATAGTTCAGATTTTGATAAGACAACAACAGTAAATTCAGATATAACGGTAAAGGCAACATATAAATCTGATATTACCGTAAACTTTAACATTAACGACGGAACAACTCCGGCAGCACCATTTGCTACAGACAAAGGTGCACCTTCAAAATCTTATGCAGCACCTTCAGACCCTACAAGAGCAAATTATACATTTGTAGGATGGAATACAAAGGCAAACGGTTCAGGTAAATTCATTACTGCAGCTGATTACGCTACATTAAATGATGTTTCAACAGCTGCCGGTGGAACAAATCCGGTAGAATTGTATGCATACTGGGCAGATGCTCCTGTAACACCGGGTAAATTACCGGGTAATGAAACACCTAATGATAATGGTGTAAAAGTTACATTTGACAGTAATGCATCAGGAAGTGCTTCATCAACAGTAACGGATGCAAATCCGAAGTATGTATATCCGCATCTTGGAGATGCTCTTGGTACATTGATGCCGGAAGCTCCTACAAGAACAAATTATAAGTTTGTAGGATGGAATACAAAAGCAGATGGCTCAGGTACAACATTTACAGATGCAACAGCAATAACAACAACACTTGACGGTGTAACGGCTAATGGAAGCAAATACAACTTGGTTGTATATGCACAGTGGGATATTGCTGATAATGTTGATGCTAATGATAAAGTAACAATAACATTTAATGATAACAAAGACGGCAACGGTGGTACAAACGTTAAGACAGTAACAATTTTCAAGGGTGACTCTCTTGGCTATGATGTAACAGCACCGACCAACAAAGGTTATACGTTTGATAACTGGTATGAAGGTACAGTAACAGGCGGTTCATTGTCAATGACAACTACGGCATTTGACAAGACAAAGCCAATAAACAGTAATACTGATTACTATGCAAAATGGCTGTCGGATATTACAATCAGATACGATGTAAATGGTGGTGTAGGTACATATAATGACGTTGTGGGTGCGCCTACAGCAAACTATACAGATCCTGCACAGAATCCTACAAAAACAAATTATGTATTTATAGGATGGAATACTAAACCTAACGGAGCAGGTAATTTTGTTACTTCAGCAAAATATCCTACATTGAATGATGTTTCTCTTGCGGCACAAGGCAGTGAGGCATCAGCTCCTACAACAGTAACATTATACGCATATTGGGCAGCTGCAAATGTAAATCCGGGAGAAAATGTTATTCCGGATGATATTCCTAAGAACAATGGTGTAAAGGTTACATTTGACAGTAATGTTACAGGAAACAAAACAAATGCAGCAGTGACAGATGCAAATCCAAAGTATGTATATCCATATCTTGGTGATGCACTTGGCAATATGATGCCAAATGAACCAACAAGAACACATTATGTATTCAAAGGTTGGAACACAAAAGCTGATGGCAGCGGTGTAACTGTTGATTCGACAACAAAAATAGACCAAGCGACACTTAAGGATGCACTAAAGGAAATTGCAGGTACAAATACTGCATATGAAACAACATTGTATGCACAATGGGATATAGATCCTTCAGTTCCGACATCTGACAAAGTTAATGTTACATTTAACAAGAACTTGGATCTTAAGGGTAATGACACATCTCCTCGTGTAGTTACTCTATACAAAGGTGATTCAATCGGATACGATATAACAGAACCAACAAACGGTACATTTGAATTTGACGGCTGGAAGACAGCGTTTGACGGTACCGGTACTAAGTTTGATAAGGATACAAAAATAGACGCTGATAAAACTTATTATGCAACATGGTTTAAGTATTTGAAGGTTGAGCTTGTAAATGCAAATGCTGAATATACAGGACAAGTTATTTCGCCTAAGTACAATATTTATCAAATTAAATATGATGATGCAAGCAAAACTACATATACAAAAGTAGCGGACAGCGATATTGCAAAAGATGCAACGCTTCCGGCAGGTTTTACTGCAACTGTAACAGATAAGGATAATGTTGCAACAACAATTCAAAATGTCGGTGTTTATACAATAGCAATTTCTATTGATAATGCCGGAACTTATGCAAACGGTTATAAAATCGGTGTACAGGATTCAACATTTGAAGTAACATCAGCAAAACTTACAGTAAATGTAGATCCTGATACTCAAAAACAAAAAGCCGGTTCATCTCGTAAGGACCCTGTTATCACTGTAGTTGATGCTACAGGCAATACAGTCGGAAAAAGCGAATATGACATTAAGTATTACACATGGACCGATGCAGGTGCTGCTCCTGACGGAAATATTCAGAAGAGTGAATTAAGTGAAGTTACTGACATTACAAAGGTTGGTAAGTATGTAGTTGCTGTTGAATTAAAAGCTAATTCAAACTATGTTATTGATTCGGTTAAGTCAACAACAACAGAAGCGGTATTACTTTATGATGGTAAGACAACAGGCTATGCTGAATATACAGATGCCAAAGTTGGCGGAAACATTGTTTATGAAGTACTTGCAAATGACCCTTCGATTAAAGAAATAAAAGCTAATTATGTCAAGGGTTCAACAGTTGATTCAACTGCATTACCGTTTAAGGATAGCCAGTATAAGAATGATGTAGCATTTGATAATGCGGAAACTCCTGCAATTAAGGATTATTATGTAAGAGTTCCGGATGTTGATGCTGATAGCATTCAGTTTAATGTAACACTTACAAATCCTGATACTACAACAATAACAGCATCAGACGGTACAACTCTTACACCTACAAAGAATGGTGACGGTACATACACAATTAAGGCTCCTCTTACAAATAAGGGACAAACTGAAAATACTATCACTATTACAACAAAAGCAGGTACAGATAATGATGCACCGACTCTAACATATACATTCCATGTTCAACAACTTGTGGCACCAAAAATCACTTTGAACTATGGTAACTCACCGGTTGGTGAAATTATGAAAGCGGATAATATTTCAGTTTCTAATAAATTAGTGGCAGTTGCTGATTTTGAAAAAAATAATAAATATTCTACAAATGCAGATTACTTGCCAGCAGGTAAGACAGCAGGAATGTTATATTCTCCGTTAGCATGGGGTGGTTCAGTAGATCCTACAGTGAATTTGGATAGAGATGCTACAGCATTATTCAGTTTTGAGTATGATGATTTTATTGATCCTGGATTTGTTGCGGTTGACTCTTTAGGCAATAGTGTTGATCCGACAGATGTAAGAAGAAGTATAACAGTTACGGTTTTGCCGGGACAAAACATTATAGTACCGGACAAAGATAAGAAAACAAATACATTCTCTGATACTAAAGAAAATCCGATAGCAAATGATTTGTTTACATATGCTAATATAACTGGTGATGCGACGAAGGTAATTCAACCTGATGTATATGAGTTGACATATTCTTTTTATGATAATGCCTTAGCTAAAACAATCACTAATACAAGAAAAGTTGTTATTTTACCTTTGATGGGAGATACAACTCTTGATGGACAGATAAGTGTCGGTGACTTGGTACCTATTAAAAACTATACAGCAAACAACTTTACGTTTGTTGACAGCACAGTAAAGACATCTACATACAACCTTGGTATATACAGAGTTATGGATACAACAAGTGATACACAGATAAGTGTCGGTGACTTGGTACCTATTAAAAACCACACAGCTAATGTTCAAATTAACACATATTATTCAACGTTCACAAAATAAAAAATATATAAAAGAAAGGTGAAGAACAATGAAATTTAAGACAAAAGGAATATCGCTATTGCTTTCGATAGCGATGTTACTAAGTATGTTCCCTGCAACATCGTTTGCATTAAATTTGGGTAATACCGAATTTATAAAACCGGGAACAACGGAGGCAAATATGCCTGAAATGAAAACGGTAGCAGTAAAGGTTAATTCTGCCGATAATGGATATGATATTATCTCAGGCACTGATGGTAAATTAACTACACCGCTTGAAAAAGACGATACTATTATTGTTGCAATTCAAGCTAACAATTTTGATCAATTTGTGCAGAATAGTTTTGGTGTACAAGAATTGAGTGTTGCTCTTGTATATGATACAAGATATTTGGAGCCTACTTCAACAACAAATAAGAAGTATATAACAGCGTCAAAAAACTTTTTGGCAAAAGATGAAACAAATTTTATGAATCAAGAGATTGATGGTATGTACATGGTTGATACTTCAACAGCCAAATATGCACAAGATTTGGCATCAGGAGAAACATCAATTTTAGATTCAAACACAAGTAATTTGAAAAAGGCTGTACTTTATGTGACATGCACACCTAACAGTGCAACTGATGTAAATGAACAACTAGGTGTAATTACAGCAGGTCAACTTATTAACTTTGTTGAATTTAAAGTAAAAGAAGTACCTGATGCTGGTTCAAAAGGTGTTGCTATAACAGAATCAAGTAATCTATGTTTGGTAATGCAAAATACTGGTATCTTCAATAAGACATGGGGTGGTATTGACGGTTTACAGGAATACATGAAGATTAATAATTCACTTAATCTATTCCCAGCTGGTGCAGCTAAGAAGACAGGTATTTCTGTTAAGTCAGGTACAATGGCATCAACTCAATTTGTAGGTGATGTATTTAAACCGGGTGTGGATTTGCAATTCGATTATAGCGATGGTTCACACACAGACCTTGGTGAAAGTGATACTGTTACATATAAGTATGGTGCAGCAGGTATTACAGCAGCAGACAATGCAGGCTTGACTGAGATTCCTGCAACACTAACAACTGATGTAAACGGTAAGCACATATATGCAATCGTTGGTAACTTTATATGCGACCTTGGTGAATTAACAGTTAGTGAAATTAAGACTACAGAGATTACAGTAAGCGGTGCTCCGACAACTGCTTATGACGGTACAGCAATTAACTTCAATGATTTAGTTGCTACGATTAAAAAGAACAACGGTACATCAGTTAGTGATCTTAAATTCACAAACTATGAAAATGTCAGTAATGGCTTGGCAATTTACAAATCTAATGCTGCTGGTACCGTTGGTACACAAGTAACAGCTTCAGACAAATATGCTCACGGCGACAACTACTTTGTAGTAGCACTTAAGTCTGATACAACAGTTAAGAGTGCACCATTTAAAGTAACATCAAATTATGATGATATTACAATTTCAGCATCAACAAACAATGCTGCTAAGACATCATACAACAAAGATGATAACTTCGACCCAACAGGTATCGTTGTAAAAGCTAAGAAAGCATCAGAAACAACAGGTGCTGATGTAGCATATGATAACTTTGACAGCAATTACAAAGTTGTAATTGCAACAAGCGAAACAGAAGCTAAGACAGCAACAGCTGTAACAGCAAGCACAAAGATTACAGAAGCTATGCTTGATGGTAATCACAAGGTTTACGTTGTTTACACAAATGCAGGTAGCAATACACAATCTGTAGTTTCAGTTGCTACACTTGGTGCAAAGAAGATTAAGAGTGCAACAATTAGCGGTGGAAAGACAGCTTATACATATGGCGATAAGCTTAAGACAGATGACCTTGAGTTGAATGTTACATATGATGATAACTCAACAGGCAAAATCTCATATGCTGATTTGGCAGCAGCCGGTATTACAGTTAAAATCGGTGAAACAGTAGTTAATGCTGACACTGTTATCACACTTGATATGAAAGATAAGACAGTTGACTTTATCTATGACGGTAAAACAACACTTACTTCATCAGCTAAGATTACTGTAGCTGCAAAGACAGTTTACTACACAGTATCAGACGCAACAATTACAAAGGTATATGATGGCGGATTAACTATTCCTGCAGATCAAACACTACCTACAATTTCAATTAAGGATTCAGCTACAGCATTTGTAGGTACTGACTCATACACAGTTACAGGTACATTTGCATATACAGATAAAAATGTAGGCACAGATAAGAAGATTAAACTAACAACTACACTACCGGAAACAAACGGTAAGTACACATTTGCACCGGATACAGATAAGATTAATGCTGACGGTACACTTAAGACAGCTGCAACAATTACAGCAAAGACTCTTACAGTTAATGCTGATGCTATAAAAGTTCCTGCAGTTAAGGCTAACCCTAATGCTACAGCTGATGTAACTGCTGATAGCTCATTGGTACTAACTAAGGATAATTCATCTATAGTTGAAGGAGATAACGTAACACTTCCATTTACATATAAATATGCAGCTAATGATGTAAAGACACCGGGTACTCCTGATGTAGAAGTTACAGAAAAGGCTCTTACAGGTACAGATGCAGCTAACTATTCATTCACTCCTGCAACAGTAAATGTTAAGGGTAGCGTAACTCAAGACGCTATGTCAGATATCGAAATTTCAGGTCCTACAAAGGTAACATACATATATCCTGAGTTGACACCTGACTTTGGCGGTTTGGTAGTTAATGCAGTATATGGTACAGGTGCTTCAGCAACAAAGGCTCATGTTACAAACTACAAGCTATTGGATAAAGACGGTAACGAATTTGATAAGACTGCAAAGCTTCCTTATGGAGATACAGTAATAACAGTATCATACACAGAAGGCGTAGCAACAAAGACTAAGACAATTACTCTAACAGCAAAGAAAAAACCAATCAAACTTTCAGACATCACATTTGAGGCATCAAAAGCATATGGTGATAATAATGTAAATGCATCAGCAACATTACCAACAGATGCTATTGTAGCTACTGATGCTGATAAGGTTAAGCTAACATTTAAAGCTGAATTTGCTACACCTGAACAAGTTGGTGACGCTCAAAAGGTAACATTCTCAGACTTTAAGTTCGCTAAGGTCGGAGAAGGTGAAGAAGATGTATCAGGCAACTATGTATTGGTTAAAGATGACGGTAAAACAGAAATAGATGCAAATACGACAGTTGAAGGAACAGGTAAGATTACTCAAGGTACACAAGTGGCTCCTGTAGCTCCAACAGTAAGTGTTAACCAAAAGACAAACAACATTGTTGTAGCAGGTCCTTTGGGTGATAATATTGAATATTCAATTAACGGAACAGATTGGCAGACAGGAACAACATTTACAGGTCTTGAAAATGGTAAGGCATATACTGTTTCTGCAAGATATAAGGCTACAGAAACACTTGCAGCATCTCCTGCATCAACAGCAGACGCTACAACATACAAGAACCACCTTGTAGTTTACAAAGTAAATACTTCAACAAGCCCACTTGCTGAAATCTATACAAACGAGACATCAGCAACAAGTGATAACGATATTAATACAAAGATTCTTACAGCTAAGCCAAGCAAGTTCAAGGCATACTTCACAGATCTTGCAGGTAAGACAGCTATTACATATCCATTCACACTTTCAACAGAAACTACACTTTATATGTCTCAAACAGCCGGCGGCGGTGGCGGCGGCGGCGGACGCAGCGTATCAATTAAACTTGATAAGGATACTGTTTCCGGTGTTGTAGGTGATAAGATTAAAGTTACAGCTACTGTAACAGGCTCAACAGCTAAACCAACATGGACATCATCAAATGAAGATGTAGCAACTGTTGACGAAAACGGTAACATCACATTGGTTGGTAAGGGTACAGCAACTGTTAAGGTTAAGGTTAACGGCGTAGTTAAGAATATTCCTGTAACTGTTAAAGAAGCTACAGCAACACCAACACCTGTACCAACAGTTAAGCCGACAGAAGCACCTGTAATCAACACAGAATATACAAAGCCATACGCTTCAGGTTATGATGACGGTTCATTCCTACCAAATAACAACATCACAAGAGGCGAACTTGCAGCTATGATTGCAAGACTAAGCTATGGTGACGATCTACCTGACGGTATGTATCAAGCATCATTCCCTGACGTTGATTCAGACGCTTGGTTCAACAAGTACATCGGTTATCTTGAAGATAAGGATGTATTAAGCGGTTATGAAGACGGTACATTCAGACCTATGGATACAATCACAAGAGGCGAAATCAGTGCAGTTATCGCAAGAGCTCAAAGATATGATTTGATTTCATACAATGGCATCTTTACAGATGTAACTGAAAATGATTGGGCTAAGGATTACATTGAAACTCTTGCTGACAAGAATATCGTTTCAGGTTATGAAGACGGTACATTCGGTCCATATTCACCGCTAACAAGAGCTGAAGCTGTTGCAATTATCAACAGAGTTCTTGTAGAATCAACACCAATCGTAACATTTACTCCTAATGACATTGCAGGTCACTGGGCAGAGGCAGACATTCTTCTTGCAGTAAATGAAAGAATGGTTGGCGCAAATGCAGTAGTTCCTACAGTAAAACCGGAAGAAACAGCAGCTCCCGAAGAAACTGTTGCTCCTGAAACAACAGTAACTCCTGAAGAAACTGTTGCTCCTGAAAAGACAACAGCTCCTGAAGCAACTCCTGCTGCTTAATAAATATCGAATTATAATAAATGCGATAAATAAAGCAATGTAATGACACAGGGCGGTTATCGCCCTGTGTTATTGCATTTCCAATGGCATTGTCCGTATCTTTGGACAATGCTTTCGGAAATGCAATAACAATTAAAATAATAAGCTGTGTAATTGATTTAACTGAAAAGAGGTGTAATAAATGAAAAAAATATCTGCATTTTTGATTATAATGATAGCAATGCTTATGGCAGGTGTATGTGC
>UMBV01061182.1_pt1 | contig 11070 bp, 7 predicted proteins | sample 1964061 | NCBI WGS metagenome assembly UMBV01 (sample SAMEA4835951, study PRJEB28245) | human gut metagenome | biome: gut microbiome; material: fecal sample | place: Denmark | collected 2008
ATTTGACGGCCGTCGAGCGATTCAAGACCTACGAACCCGCCCGTTGTATACGGGTCGGAAAAGATATTCGGATTACGCCCTATTTCGTCAGTCACTCGGCAGCCGACGCCTATATGTTTCTCGTCGAGGCCGACGGCAAACGGATTCTGCATACGGGCGATTTCCGGCAGCACGGCTATTTGGGGAAAGGACTGCTGCCGACGCTCGAAGAATACATCGTACCGCAAGGTATCGACGTATTGATTACCGAGGGAACGATGCTCGACCGTAACGAGAAGAAAATCGTCCACGAGAACGACCTGAAACGACAGGCTATTGAGTTGATGAAACGCTACAAAAACGTCTTCGTACTCTGCTCCTCGACGGATATGGATCGGTTAGCGACTTTTCACCGGGCAAATCGGGAAATGCGCAACCGTCCGTTCGTATGCGATGCCTATCAACAGCGGATTCTGGAATTATTCGCCGGCCATGCCGGGGTGAAAAGCCCGCTTTTCAAATTCGATCACAAGGTTTACGGTTCCGACGAACGGAACGAAAAACTGCGGAAATGGATGTTGGATACGGGATTCACGATGTTGCTGCGCACCAGCCCCAAGTATCGGCGGTGGGTCGACACGTTGCTACCGGAACTGAATCCGGATGAAACCCTATTGATTTACTCGATGTTCCGCGGCTATATTCTTCCGACGCACGAAGCCTATAATCCGGATCTGAAGGCATTCGTCGCCCGGTTTCCGCACTCTGAATACGTGCATACATCGGGACATGCGACAACCGATACGCTGGCCGCCGTTTGCCGCACGGTTTCTCCGCGTACAGCAATCATTCCAATCCATCGGGATAAAGGCTCCGATTTCGCCTCGCTCGACATCGGCGACGAACTGCGGTCGAAAATCGTTACGGCTTCACAAACGATCGACGGGATAGATTTCCTCGTGAAATAGTCGGGCCGAATCCGTTTTTACACTCCGCTGTGCAACTTTTCCGCACAGCGGTTTTTTTATTTTGCAGTAAAAAGAAACGACATGCTGGATATTTACTGTAAAGGAGGGAAAATGGGTTTTCAGACCGAACAGGGCGTGCATCTCACAACGGCCCGGTGGCGATATGCGGAACGGCTCGACGACCGGACGGGAATCGTTTGCGATGTGGCCTGGTATGCTCTGTTACGAATCCATCCCCGACGTCTGATTCCTCTCGACTGCGAATGTGCGGATCGGTACGGTACCGGTCTGGTACGAATTCGCCGCAACGGGAAATACGGATTACTCGACCGGGACGGGCAAATCATTATTCCGGTTGAATACGATATGCTGACCCGCCATTACGGACAATTCAACATCATCTGCCGGCAACGAAAATACGGATTGCTGAACCGACTCGGCGAATGGGTGCGGCCGCTCGTTTACGATGCGATCCTGCCCATAAACCAGCGGGGCAATAACCGTTTCGCTTGTATTCGCCGCGGCAAAACCGAATTTTTATAGTCGGTTATGCTTTGGAACAGTTACAAAAAGAGTTGCATGCACAACTGCCCATGCCATTTTTTCGCATATCACACCCCTAACTTTGCCGAAAAGCAATGGAATGATGGAAGAACGGACTTTGATGCAGGATATCTGCGAAGTGGTGCAGTTGGCAAATGGTTCGCACTTATCGGACGATTTCTGGGGCAACGCGACACCTCTCCTTGAGCGCTTGGGACGGCGACTCGATCTGACGCCCGTGCAGACGATGTTGTTCGCCGTATTGATTGAGTTGTCGGACGACCGAAAGATCGTATTGAAGCAGCTTGCCGAGTTTCTCGGCTGCCGCAAAGTCGAGTTGCTGAACCATGCGGCCGATTTCGAGGAATTAATCCGTCGACAGCTTATTCGCCGACGGCGTAGCGGATCGGCCGAACCGGATACCTATCGCATCCCGAAAATGGTACTCGAAGCGTTGCAGGCCGGAAAGATATTCACTCCGCCCCCAATCTGCGGCCTTACGATCGACCAATTTTTCGTGCGACTGGGGAAATTAATCAGCTACACATCCCAACAGGAGATGTCACAAACGGAACTCGCCGAAGAGTTGCAACAATTAATCGACCGAAACCAGCAGTTGGAATTTTGCTGCCGTTTTCGGGAAATTGCACAGTCTCTCCATATTTGGGATACGCTTGTCTTTGCACAATGCTGCAATCTCTATGTAAATAATCGGGACGACCATATCGGCTGGCATGATATAGAGGTACTTTTTGATGACGAATGGGCTGCACGTTGCGAGAAAGACGCGTTGCTGGCCCGTTATAGCGAGCTGTTCGACCTAAACATCCTGGAAAATGCCCCGGACAGCGGCATGTTCGGCAACCGCGAAGCGTTCCGCCTGACCGACAAAGCGAAAATAACTCTCTTTTCCGAAATCCTGATCCAATTACAGTCTCCGCGCAGCCGGAAAGAGTTGATTATAGCTTCCAGCCTTACTCCGAAAAAACTCTGGTTCAATCCCGGGGAGCAGGCGAAAATCGACCGGCTGGGGCTTTTACTCGAAGCAGAGCGATTCAATGCCGTCAGGCAGCGGCTATGGCAAAACGGTATGCGTCAGGGTTTTGCCTGCCTGTTTTACGGTTCGCCCGGCACGGGGAAAACCGAGTCGGTTTATCAATTAGCACGGCAAAGCGGCCGGGATATTATGCAGGTCGATATTTCGGAAACAAAAAGCATGTGGTTTGGCGAAAGCGAGAAACGCCTCAAAGAGATTTTCGACCGCTATCGCGGCTATGTGCGCGACTGCGACCCAGCTCCGATTCTGTTGTTCAACGAAGCGGATGCTGTATTGGGCCGCCGACGTACGACGATGGGCGGCTCTCTCGACCAAACCGAAAATGCAATGCAGAATATCCTATTGCAGGAGATCGAACGACTCGACGGCATCCTGATCGCTACCACCAATTTGACACAAAACCTTGACCAGGCTTTCGAGCGCCGATTCCTCTATAAAATCAAATTTTGTCGCCCGACGTTCGAGACCCGTCGTGCTATCTGGCAAACGATGTTGCCGTCGTTAAAGATCACCGAAGTCGAAGAACTGTCCCGCATGTTCGACTTGAGCGGCGGTCAGATCGAAAACGTTATCCGCAAATACACCGCCGATTATCTTTTCACCATGGAACCGGATGCCGAACAAGATGCGTCTTTACTGGACAATCTCTATTTTTATTGTCGAGAGGAGTTACACTATGATTCCGCATCCCGAAAAAGAATCTGGTATTGATTTATTCAGTATATTTGCAATATGAGTTCTTTTTCAAGGTAAGATACCGTGCAATACGGCGCAAAAGATCAGTTAGCAACTCGTTAACCGCTACAAACGAAAAATCCTCACAACTCGCTGATTGGCTTGTCGCAAGGATTTAATCGCCTGTTTTAGAGCGGAAAACGGGACTCGGACCCGCGACCTCAACCTTGGCAAGGTTGCGCTCTCAAGCCCCCAAAACGCTACGCGTTTAGGGGTAACCAACTGAGCTATTCCCTTTTACGACGATTTTCTCGAATGTGTTTCACCTCGTTTTTCGCATAGGTTAAACGGATGGTTAAACATTTGCGCCTGTCTGCTGGTTTGTAAATGATTGTTAATTAGAAAATTGAAATAAGTTCTGTAACACGTTCTTTCTTGTTATTCATTGGCATAGTGAATTTATGGTTTTCAAATAAAAATTCCCGATCGTTAAGCCGAGAATTTGTGTTTGTCTACTGAAAGCAAAGGAAAACCGCATTTTTTTCGGCCAGCCCTTAACTTTTAAGATATATAGTATATATAACTCCATTTTTTGTGGAGTAATATTCGTTGCCTCTAATACGTGCGTCTGTTCCGTTACTACCGTACGGTTCCTGCCGCTACTTTACAAACTGCATCAGATAGTTTTCGCAGAATCCAGCTAACGGGAATTTCACCATCTCGTCCCGTCCGTCGGGTGTGGTGTAATGAAATAATATAGTGTTCGCTCTGACAAGGCAGTCGAATAAATTTACCGTTTCGCTTATGCCCTCCATCTTCATCTCGTTAGCGATTATTATTCCTATTGTATCGTCGATCTCTTTAAGGTCGCTTTTTCACCCGATTATTCATTGTTTGTTCTTTACAAGTGCGATTTCAACGGGTTTATTTATGTCCGCTGTTTCGGGAGAGAAAACAAAGTAAAACATTTCGGGATAAATCTCATTTTGAGGTTTTATGACAATTAAGCCTATTCCCTCTGCCTTGCTCCATTCGACCAACTTGCAAATAGCTTGTTTATCCTCTCATGTTTTGGTCATTCATTCTGTTTTAGGTTGTTTGTATCTGTTCATTTTAGCTAAAATTTATATTGTTATTTATATTTATAAAGATAAGATTATTAGTGGAATAAACAAAATAGGAGAGTAACAAACTCTGCAAAAGGGTCTTATAGATTAACCTTTTCACAAAGTCTGTCACTCGGAAGATCAGATGAAAATTCAACTATTCGCTAATTTTTCCTCTAACTTATCTGCGTATTTCAGCACGAATTTTCGGAAATCATCGAAACTTAATTCCAAATCAAATGTAATAGGTGCATTTGCATCATCTCCGCTTTTATCCATAATATGGACATTCTCAATGTTTTTTACATTACAATTCATTATATCGAACCGATAGTGGCATATTGAGTTACGGATATGATAGGCTATATTTTCTATTGAATTCTTATCAACTCCTTTTCTGTGTTCATTCGCTGTGATTTTGGTTGTATCAATTCCCCAGTTTTCGTAATTAACTAATCCATCTACGGATATATTTTTGTCATGGTCTGCGCATTGTTGCGGCATAATTAAGAGGCCCACACAACAATTCATAAAGAGGGTCTTTTCATAGTTACAGTTGTGTTCGTATTGAATAAGGATTTGTCGCGTGCGGGAAATAAAATCAATGCGATTTTGATAGTTACTCATAAGTTCTTATTTTTATTCGTCTAATCCTGTAATGCTTGCAAAGTTCTTCCAACCATATGTAGTCCTATATGTATCGGCGCAACCCGAAGGCACTTTCAGTACCGAATAAGGATTTATGCCGACAAAAGCAGAGCTTCCACAAGTTGGTGGCGTCTCCGTGCCGATCTTGAATAATCGAAGTTCGGAATCATCGTAAAAAGCGTATTCATCGATTGTCTTAACCTGCGTACAGGCAGACATATCGACGGTCATTAGATTCTTTAATTGGCAGAAAGCACCATGATAAGAACCAGAACGAAAACCTCCCCCGATAATTTTCAGTTGAGAGCCTTTCTCAAAGGTTACAGTTATCAGAGAGGAACACCCCTTGAATGCCACCACTTCAATCGTCTCTACACTTGCAGGGATTTCAATGGATTTCAATGCAGTACAATCCGAGAAAGCGCCGTAATAATAAAAAGTACCAGAATAAGAATAGCCATAACCACCACCGATAATTTTCAGTTGAGACTCTTTTTCAAAGGTTACAGTTGTCAGAGAGGAGCATCCCTTAAATGCAGCTGCTTCAATCGTTTCTACACTTGCAGGGATTTCAATGGATTTCAATGCAGTACAATCCGAGAAAACGCCAGAATAATTAGAAGTAGAACCAGTAGAATAGTCACCACTGATAGTTTTCAACTGAGAGCCTTTCTCAAAAGTCACGGTTGCCAAAGAGGAGCATCCCTTAAATGCAGCTGCTTCAATCGTTTCTACACTTGCAGGGATTTCAATAGAGGTTATAGGGCAGAATGAGAAAGCACCATAATAAGTATGAGGATAATAAGAATCGGCACTACGGATAGTTTTCAGTTGAGAGCCTTTCTCAAAAGTCACTGTTGCCAATTTGGAACAACCCCTGAATGCCGAGGCTTCAATCGTTTCTACACTCGCAGGGATTTCAATAGAGATTATAGGGCAGGATGAGAAAGCTGTACTGATAGTTTTCAGTTGAGAAGCTTTCTCAAAAGTCACGGTTGCCAATTTGGAACAACCTCTGAATGCAGCTGCTTCAATCGTTTCTACACTTGCAGGGATTTCAATAGAGGTTAATGCAGTACAATCCGAGAAAGCGCCAGAAGAATAAGAATCACCACCGATAGTTTTCAGTTGAGAACCTTTCTCAAAAGTCACTGTTGCTAAAGAGGAACAACCCTTGAATGCCGCCTCTTCAATCGTTTTCACGCTGGCGGGTATTTTAATAGAAGTCAATGCAGTACAATCCGAAAACACACCATAATAATTAGGGTTAGAATAGCCACCACTGATAGTTTTCAGTTGAGACTCTTTTTCAAAGGTTACAGTTGTCAGAGAGGAGCATCCCTTAAATGCAGCAGTTCCAATTGTTTCTACGTTGGCAGGAATATCTATCGAAATCAAAGATGCGCACTGTTCAAATGCAGAATTACCGATAGTTGTTGCATTTGCAGGGATTACAACGGTTTTCAACTTGCTTTGATAAAACATTTCTTCCCCAATCGTTATTAATGTATTTGGGAGAATCAGATTCTCGACATTTGTAGATTTATAAAATGCTTGTATTGGTAATGCTGTAATATTTACCTCTGCAATATCGAGGTTTTTCAGATTAGGCATCATGCGATAGATAAACAGAAAATCGACATCATTCAGCACACCTGTAATCTTCAACGATTCAATATTGGCATAATCATAATCCGCCAACACATTTTCCAGTTCACCTTTCGTTTCGACATGTATTTCGGTACACGTTCCCAATTGTCGAAAAATAATCGTTTGTAAAGTATTGCCTTGTTCGTCCTTCAAAGCAACCGTTGCAAAGCGTTGAATCCCCTCGTTAGCAGTTACCTCAAAAACAATCGTATCTTCCCGCAAGGCTCGTGTTTGAGGAGCCAACGACAACCATGATTTTGCATTGTCGGGAATCTCTACGGTGTAATCCAAATTCGTCGTCAATTTGATTTCCTGTGTACCTCCAGCAGGAGTAGCATCAATAGAGTTATCTGCTATATTGATTTGCCCCTGCATACAATTCAGCGACACCATAACAGTACGATAGGAACCGTCGTTGGCAAAGACAAGGATTTCACTTTCTACAATCGGATTAGGAGCGGTAATCGTAATCGTTCCCTTATCCGCAGATGTTGCATTTACTTTTGCTTTCCAACCATCCTGTGCAATGGCTTTGACAACCGTATTTTCGGTTGCATCCGTAATCGTGTAGGAGATTGTTTTGCTCTCTCCTCCATTAAGAATGGCTATATCCGTTGTATTGAATGCAATTACAAAAGTTGAATTATCGCTTTTAGGAATCGTGATAACAGAATCGTCCTCCAATGTGAAATAGACATTATCATCATCTTCTCTTACACTTTTGAAGATGCCATTCGTTCCGTCCTTGCCATCGACACCATCTTCTCCATCCGTCCCGTCTGCTCCCGTTGCTTGTCCTATATCAGTCCAAGTTTTACCATTATCCATTGAAAGCATCCAGCGACCATTCTCTATTTTCAGTTGTGGTGTAATGCCATCTTTGCCATTGGTTCCATCTACACCATCTTCTCCGTTTGCACCGTCATTTCCATCCTCGCCATCAACACCGTCTTTTCCGTCTGTACCTTGCGCTTTTACCTTATTTCCCTTTTCATCGGTCAGCCAGTCTCCATTAAGCGTCCAATAATAGATGCCGTCCGTATCTTTCTTTACACCGATAGTAGGTGCTACGCCATCTTTCCCATTAATTCCATCCTCACCATCAACACCATCTTCTCCGTCTTTACCATCTGTACCGTTATAAATCGTAATAGAATTGTTTTTTGCAAAAGTTATCGTATAGCCAACGATTTTACCGTCATTGGTTATCGGGGTAACACTTGTTATATAATCATTATTCTGTAATGCTGTTACGATGGTCTGCAACGATGAAATATTCGTATTCATTTGCTTGCAACGTTCTTCCAATATTGTAAGCCGATTTTCGAGGTCATTCAAATCATTACGCAATGCACTATCATCATACTTGTCGCTACAACCCAATAACAACAAGCCACACATGAGTAAGGATAATGTTTTTTTCATACAATTCGATTTTTAGATACAAGAATCTGACTATAATCTTAGAACCCCATTATGCTACTAAACGTTTTCCAGCCGTCAGCTGTCTTATATGCCGAAAGACTTTCGGATGGGACTTTAAGGACACAATTAGGATTCATTTCTCCAAAGGCTTGTTCAGTACATTTTGGAGGTATTACCGCGCCTATTATTATTGATGTCAAATTAGGATTGTTGCTAAAAGTTTTCTTGCCAATTGATTCTAACTGTGTACAAGCAGAGGCATCAAATGTTGTCAACTTATAAAGTTGTGCAAAAGCACTGGATATATCGCTTGATATATATTGTAATTTAGATCCTTTTTCGAAAGATATTGTTGTTAAATTAGAGCATCCCGAAAACATCGGATTATGAAGTCTCTCTATACTTGCAGGAATCTCTATTGTCGTTAAGGATATACATTTGGCAAATGTCCCGTAACTATGCCCCATTGCAAAGCTGTTGGCTCCGCCTTCATTGAGCGAGTTAAGCATTGACGGTTTCTCAAAAGTAATTTGTTGCAAATTTGAACAGCCATAAAATGCAGCAACACCTATTGTTGTTACAGTTGATGGAATTTCAATAGCAGACAATGCAATACAATTACAGAATGCACCGTGAGGTTCCCAAGAACATGCCCCGCCAATCTCTTTAAGTTTAGAATTTGATTCAAAAGAAACAACTTGTAATTGAGTACAATTAAAGAATGCTGAGACCTCAATAATTTCGACAGATGCGGGAATCTCGATTGATTTTAATGCGGTACAATCTGTAAATGCTCCATAATTATTATGTTCATACAGCGAACTATAGCCACCTTTTATTATTTTGAGATTTGAATTTTCCTCAAAAGTAACGCTTGCCAAATTTGTACAACCTGCAAATGCAGCAGCTTCTATTGTTTCCACATTTGCAGGAATTTCAACCGATATTAATGCAGAGCAATTAGCAAAAGCTCCATTATAATATCCGCCTTTTATTATCGTAAGTTTTGAACCTTGTTCAAATTTGAGTTCCGCTAATCTTGAACAATCTTGAAAAGCCGATTGGTCAATTAATTCAACATTTGCAGGAATCAGAATCGAGGTTAAAAGGCTATTATAAAACGCTTTTTCTCCAATCGTTATAAGACCTTTCGGCAATATGCATTTTTCTATTTTTGAATTTATAAAGGCTTGAGATGGAATTTCATTAATATTGGTAGCTGAAATATCGAGGTTCCGCAATTGGGGGAGTTGGTTTCGAATTAAATAAAAATCGAGTTCTCCTAATTCGCCTGTAATTGTCAAAGATTCTATTTTGGCATAATCATAGTCCGCAAGAACTGTTTCCAACATTCCTTTTTGGGAAACATGCACTGTAATATTTAGCAGCTCTTCACCAACCTGAAAAATGGTAGCTGTTTCAGAAAATTCTCCATAGTAAAATGTGATTTGTCCCTCTCGCTGTTCTCTGCTTTCATTTTGTGCAACAGTAAATATAGCTGTACCACCATAGGCGTCTTTGAACATAACCCACTCTTTACAACTGTCATCAATCCGATATTCAAAGTTAAAAGTTGTTTTAACTTCAATATGAGCTTCACCACCTGTTGCATCCATTTCTATTTTAGATGGAGAAATAATAAGCTCACCATGGCGTTGTGTTACTGTAAGGGTTTCATTTGCAGTCCCGCAAGAAAACAAGAATGTCGTACTCCGTTCTTTCTTTTCATTATTTTCCATTACTATAAAGGTTACCTCGTCCCAGTCTTTACCATCAGATTGGGAGGGCGTACACCACGGGGCGCCACCTGTCAACGTCCAATCACGGCTGCTATAAACATAAATGGATTGCTTTTCTCTGCTAATATCAAAAGATAATTTGTTTTGACTAAGTTCGATGGTATCTTCTTTTGGATTTTGTTTGTCGATTTCATTTCCACCCTCAGAGCAACCACAAATCATCAGTACAACCAGCGTAAATAAGGCTATTTTTTTCATAATCGTTATTCGAAATGCTAATATTTGCCAATTTGAATATCCACGAAATCCGACCAACCACCATCCATACTTATTTCGGTTACAGGCAGTCCGAATATGTTGCGCGATTTTGAAATCGTGGTATAATGTTCTTTTAAACGATTTCCATAGATAGCAACCGACCCTATATCTCCTGCTCCATCAGGACAAAACATAAACAGATTTACGGACTGGCCTTGATTGGATATTTCTATGGCCATACATCCCGAACTCAATAGTTCCGATTTGAGGTTCACCGTTAAATGTTGAAATGCAGGACTTGCCTTAATGTTACGATGCAAATTCGTAACGATAGCTTGACTTCGCTCATTGAGCCGACAGGGTGGGAACATAATTCATCATTTATATACATCCAACCCCCAGATGTGATTAGTAAAAAAAAGGAAGCGCAGGGCTGCTGACTTATTTTAGTGCGACAGGTCGTAGGAAACCCAATAGATAAAATAAGCAACAACCCCGCGCCGTATCCGATAAGGATATGACGGGAGAGTCATGCCACTTATTCTCTCTATTGTGCTATGAATTTCCTACGTTCGTCGCACGAGAATAAAGTTACACTTCCGTAATTCAATATGTCTCCTACAAAAGTAGAAAACAATCGTCGGAAATGCAACGGCTTTGCACCTCTTTTTTTCGGGGTTGTTGCAGATTCAAATTTCGCTAAAACAAAGTTCCCAAACAAGGGATAAACGGCTGGAAAATAAACTTTGTTTCTTGCAAATTGGGTTAGATGTTTTTGTTATTCAATTTAAGCCGACATATTCCCTCTAATCGGGAGTTGCAAATCATTCCAACCCTCAATTATCGAGAATATGCCGACTTAAAATCTGTTTTGACGGTTTGGTAATAGCCGTAAGGATTACAAGTAACCGATAATCAGCCAACCGACCGACAGCGTATATAGAATGTTCTGCACGTTATTCTGCGGCTATCTTTTGTATAACGCCGTCCATGTAAATCGCCTGCCCGCTGGATTGTCTGCC
>UMBV01041254.1_pt1 | contig 10961 bp, 7 predicted proteins | sample 1964061 | NCBI WGS metagenome assembly UMBV01 (sample SAMEA4835951, study PRJEB28245) | human gut metagenome | biome: gut microbiome; material: fecal sample | place: Denmark | collected 2008
TTCCTGAGGGACTGCCTATAATGCTTGAACCTTCAGGTCCACATTTCGCGCCCCACCCCAGTCGCTCAGAGATCGCGTCATTGACGAATGCCAACATCAATAATGCGGATCAGAGCATTTCTTTGGTCGGGAAGGGTAACAAGGAACGGAAGGTTTTTTGCAGCCCGGATGTCTGGAAGCGTCTTACGACATGGCTGAGCAGCCGAGATAGTCAAGTTGGTTCGCCTGAACCGGATGCTCCGGTGTTTTGTTCCATCCGCAAGGGTGACCATGTCAAAAGCACTGAGCCGCTGACTGATGATGGAATTTACCGGATGATGACTCGTCGAGCGGAACAACTTGGCATCCAGGACTTTTCTCCCCATGATTTGAGAAGAACTTATGCAACCCGGCTTTTGCAAATGGGAGGTGACATCAACATCGTAAGGCAAGCGATGGGGCATGCCTCGATTGCGACAACTCAACGATACGACAGACGCGGGGAAGACGAGGTTAGACGCTTAACCAGCCGTCTGGTGTTCTGATAAGAATTTTTGTAGAGATAATGAAGAGTCGCAAGAATGTTCACTTGACTCAAAATCAGCAAACGGTCTGCCAGAGATCAAATAGACAGACCGTTTGCTTTGATGGCTGAGTCAGAGACTCAGGCAGAGTTCATCAGAAAGCCTTGCGAACACCAAGCATCCAGCGCCAGGGAGACTCAGTTTCATCGCCGTCGGCGTACTGGAAGTCAGCGTAAATGTAGGTCGTGTCGGTCACGTTGTAGTGTGCGCCGATGCCAAGTTCGTACCATGTGCCACCGAGGTCGTCTTCAACAGTGCGTCCGGGGCCGGTAAGGTTGGCCTTATCAGTAAAACGGGTAGATGCTTCGCCGTCAAAGTCATGCAATACGGAGGCGCGCAGATAGACGGAGCCCTTGTTCTGCGGGCAAACCAAACCGGCTTGCACTCCGAGACGACCGACGAACATGTCGACAGCGTCCATCTTGGCCTTGTAATTCTGCGTGTCATAGTCGGCACCAGAAACATGGCCGTACATCATTTCGACCTGGGGCTCAACATAGAAGCTCTGAGTGAGAGGAACACGCCAGCCGGCTTCAGCCGAAAGGCTCACAGCGTTGGTGTCATAGCCCGCGGTATAGCCGCCGATCGTGACGTCATTCGAGAGACGACCAATCTTGCCAGTAACATCGACAAAGAGGCCGGAGTCGGCAAGCCACGTACCGTAAGCCGTGAAAGCTACGTTGTGGTTGTCGCCTTCGCCTGCATTGAAGTCGGAGTCGCCATGGGCGTAGTTCACCGCGCCGCCGATAATGAAGTTGGTACCTTCAATCTTGTGATCGTAACCAAATTGGATGCCGATGTATTCGTTTTCAACGCTCTGGCTGCCGTACTTGTCCTTGCCGTTGTAGGCACGAACCCATACGCCGTTGTTGTAGCCCTTGTGGTCACGGATTTCGCCTAAACGGTACTGCATGTGGTTCATTTCGCTACGCCACTGCATCAAACTCACGGAATGCAATTGTGCAAAGCCAACAACTTCAGCATTTTCAACGATACGGATGGAGCTAGCGTTAACCAGGCCATCGTCGCCGATTTGAGCACTTACCTCGTCGAATATGTTGGAAGTCAGTGTTACTTCATCTGCAACAGAAGCTGCTGTGCCTTCTGTGCTTTCCTGCACGACTTTATTGGCTATGCTCTGCAGATTTTCGGCGTTCTGCGCGGCATCGCCAGTGGCTTGATTAGCAGCAGTAACTTTGATAGATGTATTTTCGGCAATGGACGCATCCTTAACAACAGTTACGGTTGCGTCTGTGGAGGATGCCGCTGCTTCACTAAAGTTGATATTAAGTGTTGTGCTTGATTCCCCGTCTTGTTCGCCAACGTTGCCAAGGACAAGCTTGGACGTGGCAGAGTTCATGTTGATCGCTACGACACCATTGTTCTTCTCTTGGCCGGTGAGGGTACTATTCTTAAGGTTCACCCCATTCAGACCAATTGACGGAACGTCAGACGAGCTCACTGCCAATGAGAAAGTATTGTCATTGACATTGATCGTACCGATCTCAATTTTGCTATTCGAGGCATTTGATGCAACCGCAATGCCAGTTAAGCTTCCTTCGTATCCATTGGATGTTGTAATTTCATCAACAGTTACAACATCAGCCCCGTCTTTCGGAGAAATAAAACCTGCGACATTAGCGCCTAACGCAACAGCCGCCGTCCCTTCAAGATTTAATTTGCCAATCTGGAGTTGGGTTTGATCTGGGTTTGTGTTTTGTGCGGTACTTGTTTGAACGCGCAAAATGGCCTTGTCGCCAATGTTTACAGAATCAGCTGCAAACGTTTGATTGGTACCAGCTAGCCCCCAGAATTCCAATGTGTTTGAGGAATAGCTCTCTCCTTCGGGAGCCGCGGTTAGCGTGAGTTGGTTAATGCTGACTTCTGTGGTCCAGCTCTTAAGGTAACTACCGGCAGCGCTTGAGCCTTCATAACCATTCATAACCACATTGTTGAAATGCGCGCTTTCAGGGCTTCTAATAGAGACAATTTTCGATGTATCACTTGAAGAGGAGCCGCCAGAAATCGTTACGGTTTCATATGCGACGTTACCGTCAGCGTCTACCGTAAGGGCTCCCTGTGTTCCTGTATTCCAGTCGGCTGCAGAGGTGCTAACTGAAAAAGCAGTTAACACAGCAACGGTCAGCAAAGTCTTTCTCATTGCTACTCCTAAACGTTTTTCAAAAAAAGCGACCCTCTCATCGCTAAGACGCGATAAGAGTTTTCGGGATACTGGCAATGATCGCACTATCACTAGCCCTTTTACAAAGTAAAAGTCAAGAGAGTTCAGGGGGGGAGAACCCTTAGAAAAATAACGACAAGTGAGAAAAATTCTTTGCAGTAGACCATTGCTGTCCAAAACAAAATCTGATACGAGGGCGACTTTTCTGGCAAAAGGAAATTGAATCTGTCCAAAGCAAATTCGAGGCTCTCGACTGAGCCTCAGCGCCAATAAAAAACGGCGGAGACCGTATACGATGAAGAGGTACCACCCTTCAACATCGCTACATCTCCGCCATGAAACCGAAGACTATCACGGTGTTCGCGCAACTGTGCAATATGCTGCCGCGCGAGCCGCTTATTCGCATCTCTCAAGATCAAACGCCCAGTGAAGACGGTCGCAGGTTCAACGCTCAGAAATTCAACACCTGGGACTTGTTGTGTGCCTTAATTTTCTGCCACCTGGGGCGCTGTACGTCGTTGCGTTGCATTGAGGACGGCCTGTTTACCGCGCGGCAAGAACTCCATCACGCCCGACAAGCTCAGTTTTTGCGTAGATCAACCCTGTCCTACATCAACAATCACACGAACTTCAGCATTTTGGAAACGTACTACTACCAGTTTTTGGAGCATTTCCGAGAGGCTTTGGCGCTGAAGTTTTCCAAGACATACACCAAGCCGGTATTTTCGTTGGATTCAACGACCATAACCCTGTGTTATTCACTATTTCCTTGGGCGCGATACCGGTCGCATAAGGGAGGCCTTAAGCTGCACACAGCCTTAAACCACGAGTTGTTGCTTCCCGAAGTCATCGATATGACAGAGGGTAGCCTCAACGACGTAAAGCATGCCAAGGCGGTCATCAGACAACTGCCACCGGACAGCATTGTCGTCATGGACCGCGGATACAACGACTATGAGCTGTTCTCCTGGCTGTCGGATCGAGGAACAACCTTTGTAACTCGACTCAAGGACAATGCGCTTACGACGCCGCTGCACAATCGTTGCTTGGCTGCGGTTCCAGGTGAATGGAGCCTGCATTCCTTCGAATTTTGCGGCATTGCAGCCCGTTGCTGTGAGGGAAAAAGCTTTCGTCTTGTTTGTTGGAACGACACTGAAAATCTGAGATGGTTCCGGTTTATTTCAAACGCCGAGAATCTTACTGGCCCTCAGATTGCTCAACTGTATCGAGATCGTTGGAAGATCGAGCTGTTCTTCAAGAAGCTCAAGCAGAACCTTCGCGTCCAGAGCTTCATCGGACGGAGTCCCAATGCCGTCATGAATGTTGCACGACAGCATAAAGTACCCACCAATTGAACCAACCCCCTAATTTGCGACAGTTTCCAGATTCATTTTTTTGAAAAAATTTGTGGGGGATAGATATCCAAGTCCTTCCTGGATTCGTTCTTCGTTATACCACTGAATGTAGTCGTTGATGATTGCTATGAGTTCTTTTCGTGTTGAGCCGTATCGCTGATGGAATGGCATCTGGTAGATGGTCTCTGATTTTAAGTGTCCATAAAAATTTTCCATGCTTGCGTTGTCGTAGCAGTTACCCTTTCTTGAATAACTCAAGGTAATGCCGAGTTTCTCTGCTTCATCGCGGTAAGCAGGGCTAGTGTAGGTACCTCCTTGGTCACTATGCAGTAGGCTTCCGCCATAAAAGCGAATTTGTTTCAGTGTTTTCAGCGCTAGTTCGACTGTCGCTCCAGTATCAAAATCCCACGCGACGATTTCTTTGGTACACAGATCCTTAATGGTGCCCAGTATCAACCATCCTTCTCTGGTGTGGAAAAACGTCATATCGGATACAAACTTCGTTCTAGGGACCTTTGCTTTGAAGTTGCGCTTCAGCAGATTGGTGGTCGGACGATCATCAACCAAACAGCTGTTACGCCCACGAGGAAAGCTCTTCTTTTCTCTTCGGATTCTCGCATTTAGACCGTAGGCTCGCATCAACCGCGCAACTCGTTTGTGATTGATTGCTACATTGAATTGCCGGCTCATTTCTACCGCCATACGCTTAGCACCGTAACTGAATCGATGCTGGACTTGGTCTCAGACGCAAGCGTAAATTTTCACTTTGACGCAACGAGATCTTTCCACCTAAAAATAGGAAAGATCAAATGACGAAAAACTGGAGGATCATTCGTGAAGGAGTCCAACATAGGAGCCCTTCAAGCATGATCAACGAAAATCAGGTCGGTGAAATTCTCAGTCGACGACAAAGAAACGAATCCATCAGTCAAATTGCGCGAACAATGAACCTCAGTCGACCAACGGTGAGGCGATACGCAAACATGCCTGAGGAACAAGCCCAGCAGGCAAGAACGCACCAGAAGCTCAACCGATGCAGCATTCTGGACGAATATCGAGATCAAATAGAAAGAATCTTCTATGACACAGAAGGTAATTGCGTCAATGTCCAGGAAGTATTCGCCAAACTTCATCCAGAAATGCAGCCTTCGCTACGTCTGATTCAATGGTACTGCCAGAAAGAAGGTTTCCGCAGTTGCTTGCGCCATACACGAGCTACCAAGCACACCAGAAGTATCGAAACACCTCCCGGGTTTGAGGTTCAGATTGATTTCGGCGAGAAAACCGTTTCAGTCAACAGCGAACCAACGACGATCCATTTTTTTACTGCGACTTTGGGGTACAGCAGAAAAATCTATGCCGTGTTCTACAAAGCCGAAAACTTTGAAGCGTGGGCGCACGGTCTGGAGCAAACATTCTTGCACTTTGGCGGTATTCCGCGACACGTGGTTTGTGATAACGCGAAAGCCCTCGTTTATCAACCGGCAGCCAATGGTCAACCAATCGAGTACAACAAACGATTCAAAGCAATTTGTCGCTACTGGGGTACGAATCCTCAAGCCTGTAAGCCCCACAATCCAGAGGAAAAAGGCAAAGTAGAACGCACTGTTAGCTACGTGAAGTCGAGCTTTTTGAAGGATTTTCGAGCCTTCACTTCGCTGGAGGACATCCAAGAGAAATTCGAACTTTGGACTGAACAGTGGGCTGATAAGCGACGTATGCACACAGCTGACGGCTTGCCATTTACTCCGCGAGAAAGGTTCACTTTGGATAAGGCGGCTTTACTGCCAATCTCCAAACCACCTTTAAACAACTACCGTTTGGAAAAAAGAAAAGTGGGCATCGGTGGCCTTATCACCGTGGACTATTGCCGTTACCAGTTACCAGCCGAGTTGACGGAACAGTCTGTCGATCTGATGATCGGAGTTAACACGATCGTCGTACTTCACCAAGGGAGCACCATTGCGCGTTTAGATAAGAACACCGACGCCGTCAAAAGTATGGCACGTATTCTCAAACGTGACGCAAACGATATGGTTGGCAAGGCTCTTGCCGCCAACACCTCGGTGGCTAACAGTCTGAAATACAACCCTTTGGGACGTTCGTTGTCCGATTATGAGGAGGCCGCACGATGGTGAAAACAGCCACTCAGATCGAGCAAATCAAGCAAATGGCTAAGTCACTTCGGCTCACGCTCATTTCTGAAGACTTGGAAATGATGCTCCACGAAGCCGATGAGGCCAAAATGTCTCATCGCGAGTTCTTGATGCACATATTCAGTTTGGAGTTGAAACGTCGAAGCATTCATCGCATCAAAATGGGTGTTATGGCCGCTCATTTTCCAATGCAAAGGACATTGGAGGGTTTTGATTTTTCTGTGCAGCCCAGTATCGAGCCGGCCAAGGTACGCGATCTGGCTCAATGCGATTGGATAGCTCAAGGCCACAATCTGCTGCTACAAGGTCCACCGGGAGTAGGCAAAACGCATTTGGCAATAGCCTTGGGAAGAGCCGCGATCGAGAAAGGGTACTCAACCCTGTTCGTAACAGCAGCGCAACTTGTCAATACGTTGATAAAGGCACAGGCAACGGGATGTCTGGAAGATCGACTTACAGCCTTATTTAAGCCGAAGCTACTGATCATTGATGAGCTGGGTTACGAACCCATGGGACCAGAGACAGCACATCTGTTATTCAGCTTGTTTAACCAACGTTATGAACGCAGGAGCATTGTCATTACGACAAACCGGCATATCACGGACTGGGGCGTATTACTAGGGGATCCAACAGCCACATCGGCCATCCTAGACCGTTTTTTGCATCATAGTTGTACCCTGACAATCAATGGAGACAGCTATCGCCTATTGGAGAAAAAAAGAGAGGGACTAATAATAAATCAACCACCGCAACTCACGACACAATCGTAAATCTCTCTGGAAAGGTCTCATTGCGTTTACCCTGGAAAAAAGTCATTGCGCTTGACACTTGGAACGTCCTGATTGCATCTACGAGACTGTTGGGAGTTATGGATTCAAGACGCTTTTTAATGCGGTAATAAGTACTTCTGTGAATTTGGAACAAGTCGCACGCCTCCAGTGCGGTGACACCTTCTGCTCGTAATTCGTCGATGCGCTTGACTATTTCTGTCTTCGAAAGTTTTTGTTGCTGTAGTTCTCTCTTAACCCACCGGCGTACAGCATTTTGTTTGCACAGCCGATGCAAATCCTTGTTGTTTTCCATGGTGCGCATTCCAGTCTTGATCAAACTGGAATCAATGGTACGACGGAACTCGCTATCGAAGCTGTATTTCCGTAACCATCTTTGAACCGTCCTGATGCAGACTCCGGCAGCAGTAGCTGCCGCTGAGGTAGACATTGCTCCTTTCCGAATCTGCTCAATCAGTAAAGCAACAAGAGAGTGTTCCAAACAAAGGTTTTTAATTTTTGGGCGATGCGATATGAAGGCGAAATCGATGGAACCGCCATATTTTCTTACCTTCTTAACCCATCCCTTGAAAGTGTTGTAGGACAGGTTGTGTCGGGCTGCGTAGGCTTTGATTCCGTACTTCTGTTGACTAAAAAAATCGACCAAAATTTCTTTGCGCTCTTGAATTGAAAATTTTTGATGATCGCTAAAAACCCAATCTTCATGTCCATGCTTGTAGCGTCTTCGCCAGTCTTGAATCTGGTCTAACGACACGTTCAACATGGAAGCAATTTCTTGTGATGATTTCCGTTGTGCAAAGTAGTCAACAATTTGTTTGCGGACACGGTAACTGATAGTCATAAACACACCTCGCGAGAGTCTCAGTGTGTCGCATTTGTGGGGGTCAGTTCATTTTCGGGGGTCAATTTAAAGGACGCTTGACAATCAGGGACAGACACAAATCGAGGTTGCTCAAGCTTTGGGAGTTAACCCCAAGACACTCAGCCACTGGGTTACCACGGCACAAGCCCGTATGCCTGAACTACAACGCAATGAGCTTGAAGAACTCAAACGATTGCGCCTGCAGGTTCGCCAGCAACAGGCCGAAATCGACTTCTTAAAAAAAGCAGCAGCGTACTTTGCCAAGCTGCCCAAGTGAAGTACGCTTTTTTAAAGACTTGTTTGGACAGCAAACTCATCGGGCGCAAAAAACTCATCAGTGTTCGAAAGGCTGCCGCCCTGCTGAGGATCAGTACCAGCGGCTACTATCAGTGGCTAAAGGTTGATCGATACCACCGCCACGGAGTGCATCACAGCGATGCTGAGTTGCTTTGTCATGTGCGCTCCGTTATCAGTCGCTGCGGCAAGCAGGTTCCCGGAGTGATGCGCCTGTACCTTGCGTTGCGCCAACAGGGCTTGAGCGTTGGTTTTAAGCGCCTGCGCAGACTTTTACGAAGCAACGGCATCTTCCATCGCTACCATCGCAAATACGTTGCCACCACAGACAGCAACCACAATCTGGCACGGCTACCGAATTTGATTGACCGTCAGTTCAACCGCTATGCGATCAATCAGGCTTGGTGCGGAGACATCACTTGCATCCCAACCGACGAGGGCTGGCTATTCATGGCCAGTGTGTGTTGCACGACAGCATAAAGTACCCACCAATCGACAACCGAAATGACCCACCCCGGTTGTCGAAGGAGGTACTTTCACATGCCAAGAAAAAAGAAGATCATGGACTCCGTTGTGTTCAACAATGGAGGATCAAAAACCATGATCAAACCAGACGAAAGAGCGAAGATCCGGCGCCTGGTACTCGATGAGCATCGTCCGATTAGGGAGGTGGCCAGGATGCTCGAAATCTCACGCAACGCCATCAGAAGATGTGTTAGAGAGGATCCATCTGCAACCTTCGGGCGAAAGAGTTCCAATGGCAAGTTTCTGTCCGAACACCAAAAGGACATTCGTGACTTGTACGAAAAATGCGAGTTGCGTTGTCCACCGCTTCAGCGGCTAATTAAGGAACAGTACGGCATCGACATCTCATTGAGGATGCTTGAGCGTTTCTGTGCTGATATTCGCCAAGAACACCGACTGGAACGATTACAAGCTGATGTTCCCATTCGATATGAGACAGCCCCGGGACAACACATGCAAGTTGATTTCGGAGAAAAGGACGTACTCGTTAACGGTCAACCGAGCCGGCTTCATTTTTTCGTAGCCAAGTTGTGCTACTCCAGGCGAGTCTTTGCAAAAGCCTATTTCGCTGAGACTCAAGCTGCTTGGATCGATGGCATGGAGTCAGCCTTCCGTTATTTTGGCGGTCTTCCTTACTGCATCGTCTGCGACAACGCTTCCAGCCTTGTTCGCGACCACTACGCCAAGGACGCAAGTGCTCGTTTCACGGAACGCTTTTATCAGTTCTGTACGTATTACAACCTCAAGGGGATCGCCACAGCTGTCCGTAAACCCCGTAGCAAGGGCAAAGTTGAAAGTGGTGTCAACTACGTTAAGAGCAATTTAGCCGGTGTCGACAAGTCGGATCTGGCGGCGTGGAATCTTTGGTTGGAGAAATGGTGCCTGGAGTCCTATAACAGGCGATTATCAACGGTTTTTGAAGGAGAGCTCACTCCCAAGCGACGGTGGCTGATGGAGCGTCCGAAATTACGCCGATGTACTCAACCGTCAATGTGCCGGTGCTTCATCGAAAGCAGAAAAGTCGGAAAGGACGGTCTTATTCGCATCGAAAACAAGTACTACAAGGTCGCCAACAATCTCGTCGGTCTGGAGGTCCAGGTCCAGATAGACGAATCAACCATCACAGTCATGAAGGGAAAGCAACCGGTAGCAACGTTGAATAAGACCGCAGATGGATTTAACCCCAAGCAGCAAGTTACGTCAACAGGAGATCCGATTAACGACGCCTTTCAGAAGAAAACTGCGGAGCTACTCAATGATCAGCAGTGGCAAGCATTTCAGAAAAGCAGCAACGAATTGGGCGCTGACGGCTTTCAATAGGATGAAGCTATCGGTTGGACTGCCAGGGGAGAACAAAAATGGGCATGAGGCAAACGGACGAACGAATCAGTCAGAAGGCAGATCGGTTACACCTGACCTTTTTACGGGATCACTTGCCGGAAGTGCTCGAAAGCATCATGGCGGCCAATATGACGACGCGCGAAGCGTTTGACTTTGCTTTTGGCAAAGAGATTGAACAACGAGAAATCAATCGTTTTAAGCAAGCGCTACAGTCGGCTCATTTCCCGTGCATTAAACGGTTGGAATACTTCGATTTCAGTGCTCAGCCTTCCATTGACCCCGGTACGATCCAGGAATTGGCCAAGCTCGAATGGATTGGTACTGGAGAAAACGTCGCTTTCTTTGGTGCACCTGGTGTAGGCAAAACGCATCTGGCGCTGGCGCTTGGTTACAAGGCACTGGAACATAACTACTCAGTGCGCTTTTACTCAGCAGCTGCCCTGCTGTCCATGCTGGAAAAGGCGGCTCGAGAAGATGTACTGGAAGCCAGGCTCAAAGAGATCAACAAGTACCAACTGCTGATCATTGATGAGATAGGCTATCTGCCGTTTTCGCCGGCCGCAGCGCATCTTCTTTTCCAGGTGGTAGCAAGGCGGTACGAGAAGAAAAGTGTAATGATCACCAGCAATCGACCGCCGTCGGAGTGGCACTTGATCTTTGCTGATCAGGCGGCCTCAATAAGTCTCTTAGATCGCATCCTGCACCACAGCACCTCGCTGAGCATTCTCGGCAGCAGTTATCGCATGCGCGAACATCGGCGAGAGGCCGCTGCGAAAGGCTTGTTGCCCAAGATTGACAGGGGCGAGTGACAGCGTAGTAACGATTAAGTTGCTGGGTAACCAAGGGGGATGGAACCGCATCGCGTGCGGCAGGAAACGGCCTATCCCTCATTGGC
>UMBV01002672.1_pt1 | contig 10934 bp, 10 predicted proteins | sample 1964061 | NCBI WGS metagenome assembly UMBV01 (sample SAMEA4835951, study PRJEB28245) | human gut metagenome | biome: gut microbiome; material: fecal sample | place: Denmark | collected 2008
ACCTTGCTTCTGTCCGTTATCATATCCACAAGCTTGGTTCCGTTGCCAAGGCACACCGGAAGTACTCCTGTCGCAGCCGGATCCAAGGTTCCTGTATGCCCGATTTTTCTCTGTCCGAATATCCCGCGCAGCTTTGCGACAACATCATGCGATGTGAAGCCCGCTTCCTTATAAACATTTATAATTCCGTTATACAATAATGTATCCTCCCTATCTCTGTGCGGAATTAAACTGAAGTTCAACAAGTGCGCCGATATTATTGATGATATCCCTAGGGTCATTCGCTGCCATGTCGAAGCCTGCTGCCCTGATATGACCGCCACCGCCGAATCTCTTGGCAATCTTGCTTACATCCACTATGTTCTTTGAACGCATGCTCACCTTATATTCATTCTTCTCTGTCTCATACAGGAATATTGCCACCTCAACCGTATCATTAAGCCGAAGCTGCTCCACAACGCCTCCGAGATCCTTGCTTGTGACACCGTAAAACTCCATATCCCGCTTTGTCAGCACAGTGAAAATACATCTTCCGTCACAGAACTGTACGCTCTCAAGAAGTGCCTTGCCAAGAACCTGGCTCTGTCTGTAGGTTCTCATGTAAAAAGTATTATCTATAATATTAGTAAAATCTATACCTTTTTCCATAAGCTTCCCTGCAATCTGCATCGTGCGCGCTGTCACACCCTGATACTTGAATACACCCGTATCATGGATAATTCCAAGATAAAGGCACTCCGCTGTGCTCTTAGAAATCTTATCCGGGTTCATCGCCTCATATATAAGCTCACTGCATGATGAAAGCTTAGGAGAAATCATATTCATATCTCCTATCTCCTGTCCACTTATATGGTGGTCGAATACAACTGTTTTCCCTGCCTTCTCAAAGCATTCCCTGAAATCCTCAAACCTGTCAAATGCTGCACAGTCGCATACGATAAATAAATCGTATATCTTATTCCCATCAGCTTTTTCTTTTATCTTGTCACTGTTTCTTAAAAATAAAAATTTATCATTAATCGGCTGCAGACAGATATCAACATCCACCTGCGGCATATTATCACATATATAGTTGTACACACCCAGCGTACTGCCGACGCAGTCACCATCAGGTCTTATATGGCCTGTGATTCCTACAGTCTTTACCCCCTGCAGTATCTCATCAAGATATATCATTCGTGATTCTCCTTGTTAACCTCGTCAATAATTTTAGACATTCTCACACCATACTCTATAGACTGGTCAAGTATAAAATGTATCTGCGGCGTATTTCTAAGGTTCACCGTCTTTGCAAGCCGGCTTCTTATAAATCCCTCCGCACTCTTAAGCCCCGCAATTGTAGCTGTCTGGGCAGCCTCATCACCGTAAACACTTATATATGCCTTGCATTCCTTAAGATCCGGTGTGACATCCACTGCAACAACCGATGTCAATGGACTGATATTAGGGTTCTTGACCTCATTGCGGATAATATTGCTGAGTTCCTTCTGAACCTCCCCATTGATTCGGGAATTCTTAATACTATTTTTACGCATATTTACTCCATTTCCGAGCGAATAAAAATTAAACTCTTATTTTAACACTACAAGCCGGGGACATCAGCCCCGGCTTATTTTATTATTGCTCTGCAGATTGAAGGCACCCTGTACATCCTGAATATACAGCGTCAGGGTTATGCCCTCAGGCTTATGTTACCTTGGCACCTCTACCATAATATATGCCTCAATCTGGTCAAGCTCCTTGATGTCATTGAACTTTTCAAGAACAATACCACACTCGTAGCCCGCCTTGACCTCCTTAGCATCATCCTTAAATCTCTTAAGTGAAGCAAGAGGTCCTTCGTATATAAGCTCCCCTTCTCTTGTAACACGAACCTTGGAAGCCTTCGTAATCATACCATCTAACACATACGAGCCTGCAATCGTACCTACACCTGATGCCTTATAGGTCTGGCGTACCTCAGCATGACCGATAACCTTCTCCTCATAGATAGGATCAAGCATACCCTTCATCGCTGCCTCGACATCCTCAATCGCCTGATAGATTACTCTGTAGAGTCTTACATCAACCTTCTCGCGGTCTGCAATCTCTCTTGCCATATTGTCAGGACGTACGTTGAAGCCGATAATAATCGCATTAGAAGCGGAAGCAAGAATGACATCGGACTCGTTGATGGCACCAACACCTGCATGCACAATCTTTATCACAACCTCCTCGTTGGAAAGCTTCAGCATGCTCTGCTTAACTGCCTCCACAGAGCCCTGCACGTCAGCCTTGATGATAAGACCGAGCTCCTTAACATTACCTGCCTTGATCTGTGAGAACAGGTCATCAAGTGAAAGCTTGCTCTTGGTATCGTCAAGAAGCTTAACTCTTCCCTCACGGATGAAGGTATCAGAGAATGCTCTCGCCTCCTTCTCAGTTGCAGGAGATACGAATATCTCACCGGCACCAGGAACATCATTAAGTCCCAATATCTCTACAGGTGTTGCCGGACCTGCTTCCTTAATCTTGCGTCCCTTATCATCTATCATTGCTCTTATCTTACCAAAGCATGGACCAGCTGCCACAGCGTCTCCGACATGAAGTGTACCCTTCTGTACAAGAAGTGTAGCGACAGGACCTCTGCCCTTATCAAGCTGTGCCTCAATGACAAGACCTCTTGCACGGCGGTTAGGATTAGCCTTTAACTCTCTCATCTCTGCTGTGAGCAGAACCATCTCAAGAAGATTATCGATACCTTCCTTAGTATGTGCAGAAACAGGTGCAAATATTGTATCTCCGCCCCAGTCCTCTGCTACAAGTCCGTACTCAACAAGCTCCTGCTTAACCTTCTCAATATTTGCATTAGGCTTATCTATCTTATTAACCGCAACAATTATATCAATGCCTGCTGCCTTGGCATGGTTGATAGCCTCTATAGTCTGTGGCATTACACCATCATCAGCCGCAACGACAAGAATCGCTATATCTGTTGCCTGTGCTCCACGCATTCTCATTGCCGTGAATGCCTCATGTCCCGGTGTATCAAGGAAGGTAATCTTCTGACCATTTATCTCAACTGTGTATGCACCGATGTGCTGTGTGATACCACCGGCCTCTCTCGATGTGACACTGGTTGAACGTATTGCATCAAGGAGAGAGGTTTTACCATGGTCAACGTGTCCCATTACACATACAACAGGTGGTCTTGGAACAAGTGTAGCCGGATCTTCCTCTTCCTCCTTAAGAAGCTCAGCAATGACATCTACCTTCACCTCATGCTCACAGATACAGTTAAACTCAAGTGCAATCTCCTCAGCAGTATCAAAATCAATTTCCTGGTTAACTGTTACAATAGTGCCCTTAAGGAAAAGAGTCTTAACCACTGCTGCCGGCTGAAGCTTCATCTTCTCGGCAAGCTCCTTGATTGTAAGCACATCTGGAAGTACAAGTGTCTTGATTGTATCCTCTTCCTCCTGTGGCTTCTGTGTTACCGGCTTATTATTCTTAACAGTCTTTTCAAGTCCCTTGGTGTTCTCTTTTTTGTCCTCGCGGTCATACTTATTGCGGTCATTTAAGCGGTTCTCACGCTCACGGCTTCTCTGCTCCTTAGCCTCACGGACCTCTCTTGCGTCGCCCATTCCGCCCTTAGCATCTGCATCCTTTGCGAAATTATCCCTGTTGCCACCTCTGAAGTTACCGTTGCCGCCCGGTCTTCTGTTATCGCCTCTGTCATTTCTTCCGCCGTCTTTATTAAAGCCGCCATCCTTGTTAAAGCCATCTCTGTTTCCGGAAGGACGGTTTCCATCACGCCTGAAGCCGTTGTCCCTGTTTCCATCAGGACGGTTTCCGTCACGTCTGAAGCCGTTGTCCCTGTTTCCATCAGGGCGGTTTCCGTCGCGTCTGAAGCCGTTGTCCCTGTTTCCATCAGGACGATTTCCGTCGCGTCTGAAGCCGTTATCCCTGTTTCCATCAGGGCGGTTTCCGTCACGTCTGAAGCCGTTGTCCCTGTTTCCGTCTCTGTTTCCATCAGGGCGGTTTCCGTCACGTCTGAAGCCGTTGTCCCTGTTTCCGTCTCTGTTTCCATCAGGACGGTTTCCGTCACGCCTGAAGCCGTTGTCCCTGTTTCCGTCTCTGTTTCCATCAGGGCGGTTTCCGTCACGTCTGAAGCCGTTATCCCTGTTTCCGTCTCTGTTTCCATCAGGGCGGTTTCCGTCACGCCTGAAGCCGTTGTCCCTGCTTCCGTCTCTGTTTCCGTCTCTGTTTCCATCAGAACGGTTTCCGTCACGTCTGAAGCCATTATCTCTGTTTGCGCCATTATCCTGTCTGCGATTATCACGTATATCCTTGCGGTCGCTGTTATGAGGATTATATACAGCGGTAATATGTGATTTCTTTTCGGCAGGCTTCTGCTCATTCTTTACCTGCTCATTCTTCGTCTGAGGTGCTGTAGCAACAGCCTCCTGCTTTGCTGCCTGCTCATTTCTTGCAGGCTGTTCCTTTATCTCCTTAGGTGCCTCTGTATTCTGCACTGTTGTACCCTTTCCAAAATGCTTTTTAACCATGTCGATTGCATTATCATCAATGCTGCTCGAATGACTCTTGACATCTACATTTTTGCTCTGTAAATACTCTACTATATCACTATTTTTTAAATTCAATTCTTTCGATAATTCATATATTCTCATTTTAGGCATCAGCATTACCTCCTTCAATTATTTCGACCTGGGAATCCGATAATTCCCTGCATTTCTTTAACAGCGAATCAGCAAATCCCGTATCGAGAATTGCCAGTGACGCCCTAAACTGCTTTCCCATTGAATGTCCGAGAGTCTCCTTGTCTTTATATATCACAAGCGGAACTCCATAGAATGAACAGGAATCCTTAAATCCCTTCTTCGTCCTGTCCGAGGCGTCATCTGCTATGATAACAAGGCGGGCTTTTCCTGCCTTTATGGCCTTATCCACAGAAAACTCACCACTTGTAACCGCTCCTGCTCTGGTGGCAAGACCTATCATTGAAAGTATTCTATCTTGATTCAATTTTCTCTAACTCCTTTTTAAGTGCTTCATATACATCGGAAGGTATCTGGCACTTAAGTGAGCGTTCCAAGCCCTTCGATTTGATTGCTTTGTTAAGACAATTCATATCTGCGCAGATATATGCACCTCTTCCGTTCTTTCGACCGGTCGCATCAAGAAGAATCTCTCCCTCCTGTGTCTTTATTACCCTGAGCATGGACTTCTTGTCTTTCATTTCACCACAGCCCAGACACTGCCTTTGTGGTATTTTTCTGGTTACAGCCATAACATCACGCTTTCTATCAATAAAATACTAATACTGTGGGGATTACTGCTCCTCTGTCCCGGAAGCCTCATCCTCATAGTTATCATCCTGTGAATATTCATCCTCCTCGTACTCGTCATTATAAGGATTCATGTAATCTTCACCAAGCTCCTTCATCTGTGACTCACTCTTTATATCAATCTTAAAGCCTGTAAGCTTAGCTGCAAGTCTTGCGTTCTGTCCTTCCTTGCCGATTGCAAGTGAAAGCTGGTAATCAGGAACAACAACTCTTGCCGTCTTAGCCTCATCATCTGCGATAACAGATACAACCTTAGCCGGGCTTAACGCATTCTCAATCAGATATGCCGCATTCTCATTCCATGCGACAATATCAATCTTCTCACCGCCAAGCTCCTCAACAACGGCGTTAACTCTTGCTCCGTTGATACCTACACAAGCTCCTACAGGATCTACATCAGGATTACTTGACCATACTGCTATCTTAGTTCTTGAGCCTGCCTCTCTTGCCACATTCATAATCTCGACTGTTCCATCACGGACCTCAGCAACCTCAGCCTCGAAGAGTCTCTTCACAAGCTCCGGATGTGTTCTTGAAACTAAAATCTTAGGTCCCTTGTTTCCGTTCTTTACCTCAAGCACATATACCTTGACACGGTCATTAGGCTTAAAGGTCTCACCCCTCACCATCTCGCTCTCGTTGAGTGTTGCATCAACCTTGCCGAGATTGATGATAACATTCTTCCCGACATAGCGCTGCACAACACCTGTCACAACTTCCTTTTCCTTGCTGCTGTACTGGTCAAAAAGAACATTCCTCTCCTCCTCACGGATGGTCTGGAGAATGACATTCTTGGCAACCTGTATTGCAATACGTCCGAAATCCTTCGACTTAACCTCAATATTTACCATATCTCCGATGTCATACTTAGCGTTAATCATCTTAGCATCAGCAAGGCTTATCTGTGTTGTGTCATCTGTCACATCATCGACAACCTCTTTCTCGGCGATAACCTTGAAATCACCTGTCTCCCTGTTGATTGTCACCTTAAAATTATCTGCCTTTCCAAAGTGATTCTTGCAAGCTGTAAGAAGTGAAGTCTCTATCGCCGAAAGTAACTTCTCCTTGCTTATCTCCTTCTCCTTCTCAAGCGCATTAAGTGCTTCAATTAATTCCTTGTTCATCATATCCTCCATTTCTGACCATATTATCGCTGTAATGTCAATGATATACGCAATCCGCTCCGCTTCCTGCCCATATAAAATTGATGTTTCACATCTTAAATCTTATAGACTGTCTGTTTTTAAAAATCGAATGCAAGTCTTATGAGTGCAAGTGCTGCCCTTTCGTAGACAGCGGTTGTGCCATCCTCATGCTCTATTGTAACCGTACTGTCATCAAATGCCGTAAGAATACCGCGATCCTCCTTCACCTTGTTGACCGCCTTGTAGAGTCTTAACTCAACCTCATTGCCAATATTCCGCCTAAAATCCTTATCCTTCCTGAGCGGTCTTAAAAGTCCCGGTGAGCTGACCTCAAGAATGTACGCATCTTCAATGAAATCTTCCTTATCAAGCAAATCAGAAAATGCCCTGCTCACAAGCTCGCAGTCATCCACCGTGATTCCGCCCTCCTTGTCAATATAAGCTCTAAGGTACCAGCTGCTGCCTTCCTTCACATACTCAACATCAACCAGTTCAAAATGATTAGCCTCTATTATAGGAGTAATCATTGCCTCGGCCTTTGCCTCATATTCCTCTCTTCTTGCCATAATGTCCTTTCCTGTTAAAACACATCCACCTAGGGCTTCCCATAAAATAGAAAATCCTAAAGTAAAACGAAAGAGTGGGTTCACACCCACTCTTGCCAGTCAACATGTATCATAAATCAGTTAATACTATATCACACTATTCTATAGAATGCAAGCACTTTTTTATCCTCTGTTCCACTGTGCCCACTTTTTCCTATATTCCTCGGCAGTCATGCCCTCATTTTCGATAAAAAGGTGTCTGAACAAATCCGTGTTCATTATACCTGATTCAACCACTATCTCCTTCACCGGCTTTACCGAAAATCTTAAAAGCTCCTTGGCACAGTTAAATCTTCTGTTGAGAATATAGTCGCACAGGTCAATTCCGTACTTGTCCTTGAACTGCCTGTTTATGGTTATCTCATCCATGCCGTATTCACCGCACACGCTCTCAAGCAGGTCCTCCTCCTTGAATCTGGCATTTACAGATTCACGGATACTGTTGAGTATATCCGGATTGAGCTTCTTATTATCCTCGTTGATAATCTCAACAAGCATGGTTGTGACAAGATTAGTGAGCAGATTATGGCTTACATACTCACTTGTAATGTCCTTCTCATCCTGATTAGACATAACCTCATCAATAATGCCACTGTATTTCTTTATATCTGCTGCCTTAAATACAGGCGAACCTCCATTTTTTTCAAGGAATATTCCATAATAATCCCTAAGCAGTGCCCCATCCATGTGAACCCACATAAGCTCCCACTGTGAATCATCTCCGCTGCAATGCTCATAGCTTCTGCGGCAGTCAATAAAAGCACAGTCCCCGGCCTTTACACTGTAATCCTTCCCATCAAATGACACTCTTCCGTTTCCTGACATAACAACCATAAAAAGATAGGATTCCAGGTTGCTTCTGCTGCTTACATGAGGCTTGATGCTTTTAAGCTTTCCGGTCTCCTGTACATATATAAGCTTCTTTCTTGCAAATTCACTCGGAGTGTGAAGGTATCTTTTTGAACTTGTCATCTCATTGGTATCAAATAATGCTTCCTCACTCAAGCTTTTCACCTCCTGTCCTCTCACGCCAGTAATCAAGTATTTCCCTTATGGTCTGATTCAATGGAATATCCGGCTTCCATCCCGTCTGTTCATTTATCTTGGTGATATCCGCCTCTATAACCGGGACATCAACCGGTCTTATCTTATTCTGGTCAACCTTTACCTCTATATCAGCGCTCGACATTCCTATTATCATGTCAAGCATTGCTCTTATCTCCACAGCATTTCCACTGCCGACATTGTAAGTCTCGCCTGCCCTGCCTTTAAGCGAAAGCAGTCCATAAGCTCTCACGACATCCCTTACATCCGTAAAATCTCTTCTCGCCGCAAGATTTCCCACATACATAACCGGTTCCCTTAACCCGTTCTCAATCTCCGCAACCTGCTTACAGAAATCCGACACCACAAATATCGGTGACTGTCCGGGGCCGACATGATTGAATGCCCTCACAAGCATAATCTCCATATCATAAGCCTTAGAGTATATGGTTCCAATCATATTCTGGCACACCTTCGTGGCTGCATATATATTTCCCGGACGCAGCATGGTAGCCTCGCTTATCGGTGTCTCATTCTCCAGAATATGTCCGTATTCCTCGCCGGAGCCAATCAAAAGCACCCGCGGCTTATAGTACAGCTCCCTGACTGCATCCATCAGATTCACACTTCCCTTGATATTCACATCTATAGTGAGCGCAGGCTCCTTCCACGCCACACTCACCGAGCTCTGTGCAGCCAGATGATATATATAGTCCGGCCTGACCGCGAACAGCAGCTCAACTATGTCATTCTTATTCAGAATATCAAGTTCATAAATCCTCTCCCCAAGAAACAGCAATTCATCCTGTGTCTGTGTACCGGGAAGCTTGGTTGCATATACTTCCATGCCAAATTCATTTTGCAGGCAGCCAGCCAGATAACTCCCGACAAAACCACCCGCACCTATAATCAATGCCTTTTTCATATCAATTCCGCTTCCTTATTGAATTACTCAAAATGCTTGTGCGTGTACAGATGCTCCTGACAGAATTCATAGTTACCATTACACTTAGAGCAGTAACGGAAAACAAGATTATCCCCATCCTTCTCAGTTCTTCCGCAGATAGCACACTTATGCTTAGTTCCGTTAGGAGCTGCCGCTGCCTTGACGTTTTTCTTGTAGACATACCTGCGGTGCATTTCCTTAGGGGCGAATCTTTTCATATTTCTTGTTCCGAAATAGAACAGGATAAAATTAAGCACGGATACAATGATGCTCACTCTCGTAGCCCATATAAGCTGTGACGCATACTGGACTCCAGCCGCACCATAGGCAGCGGAGTAAAGGCTCTTGTATTTTCCGACAGCAATAAATTCATAACCCATATAAATCACATCTATAATCGCAAGCCACTTAATCTTAATAGGAATAACCATCATAAAGTACACCTGGACATCAGGAAAGCATACTGCAAATGCAAGAAATGATGCCATATTGATATAGTACGTGCTCGGGCTCATGCTGATTCCTGTAATCCAGTAGACTATCATTGTACTGATTGTCATAAAAAATATACCGGAAAATACATAACAGTTATAGCGGAAGCTTCCCCAATATTTCTCAAGCGAAGAACCTATAAAATACTGGAACATAAACATAAACAATATAAAGAAGGAAAAGCTCTCGGGAACCGTACATACCCACGTTATAAGTCTCCACACCTGCCCCTTCATAACAAGTGCGGGATTAAGCTCCAGATAGCTGTATGCAGCCGGAGCCGTAAGCAAAAGCACATAGCCGATTCCATAAGCTGCCAGCACATAAATAATAAGATTCTTTATCGCATATCTTCCATATTTCTTTTCAAGTTTTGCTAAAAAATTATTCACTCTTTCTCTTTCCTTTTCTCAATAATTATTTTTCCCTCATATTCAAACAGGCATCCCTACAATCCCGAAGCATAAGCCTGACAGCCATCAGCTTCTAAAACAAATCCTTCTTCCAGAAGATAATCGACACAATAAATGACAGGATTATGGAAAATCCTATGACTATCAGGAATCCAAACGGGCTGTCTGCAAACGGCATTCCTGATGTAGACACATTCATTCCGTAAAAGCTCGCCACCATAGTCGGGATAGAAAGTACTATCGTAACTGTGGCAAGAAACTTCATCGACTGATTCAGGTTATTGGAAATAATTGAAGCAAAAGCATCCATGCTTCCGCTTAAAATGCCGCTGTATATACTGGCCATCTCAATCGCCTGCTTGTTCTCGACAATGACATCCTCAAGCAGGTCTTCATCCTCAGGATATTTCTTAATCTTATCTATCCGGAAAAGCTTCTCAAGCACAAGCTCATTGCCCTTGAGGGACGTTGTGAAATACACGAGTGACTTTTCCAGTTCCTGAAGCTCTAACAGCTCCTTATTCTTCTGGTCTTCACGAAGCTTCTTCTCAAGCAGTTCGCTTCTTTTATCTATATTTCTGAGATAATTGAGGAAAAGCGTTGCATTTCTGTACAGAATCTGAAGGATGAATCTTGTCTTCTTGTAGGTATAGAATTCCCTCACCCTTCCATCCATAAAGTTGTTAAGAACAGGGGTATCTTCAAGGCAGATAGTTATTATCTGGCTGTCAGTTACAGCAATACCAAGAGGTATTGTTCCGTACCAGTCCTTGCCGTTTCTCTCTTCAATGACAGGAATATCAACAACTATAAGTGTATAATCATCCTCGACCTGTATACGTGAGCGCTCCTCGTCATCGAGTGCCGCCCTAAGGTCTTCAAGCTGGATGCTGCACTCTGACGCAACAGTCTGCAGTTCATCAGCACTCGGTGCCGTCATG
>UMBV01005755.1_pt1 | contig 10876 bp, 7 predicted proteins | sample 1964061 | NCBI WGS metagenome assembly UMBV01 (sample SAMEA4835951, study PRJEB28245) | human gut metagenome | biome: gut microbiome; material: fecal sample | place: Denmark | collected 2008
CTCTGCAGGCATCAGTTTTATCACCTGTCTTATCGTCTGCTGCCATATTATAAGCAGTAGAGTGCATATCTTCCGGAAGGTCAATACCAAAAAGATTTTTAATAAGTCCTTTTGCTGCCTTTTCAGCTTCCGCTACATCATTTCTTGTATATTTAGATGTATTTTTACGCGGTTCACTTACTGGTGCTGGCTGATTGTAAGCACTCTGACGCTCCTGGCGCTCCAGGTCTGCCTTAAGAAGATTGGCAAGAAAATCATTTGCCTCATCGTCGCTCATATTAAACATCTTTTTGGCAAGACGAGCAGTGTCACCAGGTTCTGGTTTTTTAACATGCTGCTTTGGAGCTTCTGCACCTCTGGTTCTGGCATCAAACTCTTTCATGAGCTCCGCAACTGATGCATCATCAGCATTCAGAACATTTTTCATAAAACCTGCGATAGCAGCTTTTGCTTCTTCTGGGCTGTTAAAAGAGCCTTCAAATAACGGAGCGCCATTCTGTCCGAAGCATTTAATCTGCATTTTACCACCCATGTCGTCAGGCATCGGCTGCTGTGTTACGCGTCCAGGCTGAGTTTTCATCTGCGGGCGTGAAACCTGCGGCTGAACCTGAGGCTCTGGCATCGGATTTGGCATTTCAGCTTTCTTCTTCTGCACTTCGCTTGTGATAGCCTTATACAGCACATCAGCAAGCTCTGCAACGTCATAGTCAGCTCCATATTTCTGCCATAATAATGTGACATCTGTTGAAGCCTTGATTCCGGCCTCTTCATAGATGATACCGATACGGCCGTTGTTCTCACCAAGACGGCAAGCAATACCTTTCTGTGCAAGTAATGCTACCATAACCTCTGCGAACTGTCTTAAGTCTAAATTCTTCATATTCTTTTTTCTCCTTTTCTTTGTTGGTCAGGAGTTATTCTCCTGCCGTATTTTTTTTGTACAAATTTAATATGCTGGAAAAATATATAAACAAAAAATTTTTTTTCGGATTTTTTTTGCACCTCCAAATCCGTCATATTGTATTTGTAGATTAATGCCTGACGGCAGAATAAAGAAAGGAAGAAAAATATGAATAACAATTTAATATCGTTCAATCCATGTCAGGATGTCTTTTTGTATTTTGACGATTCAAGTCTCAAAAACTGTGTTGACATTGATATTAAAGAAGGCGTTGATACGGTTGTGTTTGATGGAGGAAATTCACAAATCAGTATTAACTTAAGGAATGTGAACAAGCAATTTCCAGACGTGAAGACTATTGTCATCAATGAGGACGTAATAGAAATAAATATTTCAAATTTTATGTTCCCTAACGTAAGAAATGTTGTGTCTCACAGCCAGTATTTCTACAGCGGAAGATACCTTATCAGCAGCGTATATTTCTCAGATATATTGAAAAACGTTTTTTGTATAAAACCAGGGGAAAATATTGAAGAGATAACGGTAGATACTATTGAAGATTACGCATTTGAAGGATGCATTGAAACCGACGGTTTCTTTAGTGGGACAATGTCTTATGACTTCAAAGAGAAAGCATTTGCAGGTTCTGCATTTTTAAACTTACCATCACGCAACGGAATTATTGCAAAAAACGGCGTGATATTTGCTGTTGATGACGATGCGACCGAAATCATTATTGATGAGCTTAAGGATGCTGTTCACAAGTGGACAGGCGTTTATTCAATGCCGATGGATTTAGACTTAAAACACGTTAAAAAAATGATATTGCATCATTTAGACAATGCCGAATCAATGACAGTATTTCCGGAGACAGTCATGATAACAGACGAATCATATGACACCAAAATACGGCGCAATTATTGTAATATATTAAATGATAAAAGAATTAAAAATTTTGAAGCCAAGCCTGATTCACAGTCATTTACAATAATTGATGGCATCTTATATTCAAAAGATGGAAAATATCTGCTTAAATGCCCGCGGGGTAAAACAGGGCATGTCTCAATACCTGAAGGCGTCAAAACAATAGGGGCAGAAGCATTTCGTGGATGTATGATTTCATCTGTATCTTTTCCAGACTCGCTCACTGAAATTCAAAGCAATGCGTTTTCATGCTCTCTGATACAGAAAATTGGTTTTGGACACGGAATTACAAGTTTAGGCTATTATGAGAGTCACATATTCTCACACTGCAACGACCTGATACATGTCGAAATTCCTTCCAATATAGAGACAATTGGAAACGGAACTTTCTTCAGCTGCAAGAATCTTGAATCCGTAAAGATACATGAAGGCGTGAAATGGATAAGAGACTCGGCTTTTGCTGAATGTGACAACTTGAGAAGTGTAGAACTCCCATCATCAGTTGAGTATATCGGTGAAAACAGTTTCATATCAACAGAAACACTCAAAGTTGACTCTGCTTTTGGAGGTTTATTATATGCATTTACCGGGTCATATGCGGTTAATTTTGATGTCAAAAAGCTTATCATTAAAGATAAGACGTATTATCTTCCATTGGTATTTAATCCAAAGCAGCAGTATCTTTTAAACAGATGTAACAAAGCATCTGAATTTCCAGACAGACAATTTTACAAAGATGCAGCCTGCACGGAATTAAAGCAAAATACAGCTTTATATCTGTATGAAAATCACATAGACGACAGCGATGAAGTGAAGAAATACCTTAAACGGTCATCAAAACAGATAGCATACCGTCTTCTTGATTTAAACAAAGATGACAAGCTTGTAAAATTTATTCAGCTTGGATTACTGTCGAAAGCTTCTTTAAACGAATTATTGCTCAGCTCAAGGGAAAAGAACAACGCAAGCATTTCGTCTTACATTCTTGAAGAACTGGATAAATTCAGCCAAAGCACTTTCAGATTGTAATATATTTTAACAGCCCCGGGTGTATTTTCCGGGGCTGTTTTTTGCTTATTTTTCTGTTTTTGCACTCTTTTTTCGGTCTACGCCATTTTCGCTTCCCTTACCCGCTCTTCTGTTTCCTCCTTGGAGCCAAACCAGTCCACCCAGATATCATTCCGGCGGGTTTCAAAAAAACTGTTTTCAGGCTTTACCGCAGCTTGAACGGTATCAGTTATCGCGCAGGAGACGCGACCATCGTTGTCAATAGCGGTCGTGACGCCCCAAAACGTCTTCAGCCCTGCCGGCAGCAGTTCATAATCAGCAGTTTCTTCCGGGGACAGTTCCCTCATATAATCAACATACCCCCACACTTCACATCCGACTTCATCGCAGAATGTTTTTGTATCAAAATTCTTAACTTCATACACCCCGGCTCGCGGGCAGCAGCCAGGCATTAGTGGTCTTTCGGTACTGTAATATCTGTATGTTTTTTTATCTGCATTTTCTCCCATACATCATCAGCCTTTCTTTTTTCATGATTCTTTTGTCTTGTTTTTGCTTTTTCTTTATCATACCACACTGCAAAGCAAACCTCAAATTTTCAGCGAAAAAAAGAGCCGCATGCAACTGCGGCTCTCTATCAACATCCAGCGTTTAGCTCTCTTTCAGTCCAAAGATAGACTTAAATTTTGCATAATTATCACTTCGTCCTCTGTTTAAGATAGAGAAGTACACGGTTTTGAAATGGTAGTTGTATGTATCAAGGCATTTCTTGAAATACTTGGCAACAACTGCTGCGTCCTGTCCAAACACACCGCAGCCAAACGCGCCGAGGATTAAAGTCTGTACCTTATTTTCTTCTGCCACATCCAGAACAAACTTGATTCGTCTAAGCAGCTCGGCATTGTTTTCATCAACCTCAACCCTTGCGTATTTTCCAGCTGCAGAAAAATTTGGTGCCGCGCATGTGATAACATCAATCTTGACCTGCTCCGGCTCTGCACCGTAAACGCATACACTGTCATCCAAAAAGATTACATCTTCGGAATATAACGCACGGTTAGTGTAAAGAGCGCGGTTATTATGTACCCTGTTCCACTGATAATATACCGGAAACTGTTTTAATACGTTATAAAGTGTAGATGCATGGCACAGGCATTCTTCCTGCGCGGAAGAGCCTTCCATAAACTTACCGCCCGGGTTTTTATAGCTTGCAAAGTTCAGTACTGCTGTCTTTCCGTCTCTATGCTGAATAGCAGACTTTACGGAATCAAGCTTGTCCACAATGATAACCGGTTTTGCAGTTTCTGTTGTTTCGGTATCACCAGCCAGGTCAAACTCATCTTCCTTTTTTGCTGCCGCAGCAACTGCAATTCCGTCACCGCCATAAGTTTTTGTATTTTTAACGCATTCTTCAATCTCGTCTTTAAAGCCTGCCTCCATCATTTTATAATGGCTTACAGCCTTTTCTTTTAACTCATCTTTTTTATTGAAATAAACGCTCATATTTTTTTCTCCTGTTTTTAATATTTTTTTTGTTGCACATACAATATGCTGAAAAGTTATCATTCTGGCATTTCTTTTGCGGATTTTTCAGCCTGGCATCTTTTTTTGATTTTTTTGATTATCTTTTTCGTTGTTTTTATCGGTTTTCTAAATCCATGCTCGTCACGGAAAGTCCATGTCCTGTTAGCTACAGCGTCAAACCATTTTTCAATCAGCGCGTCAATAGGCGTCTCTGCAAACTCTGCCTTCTCCTCATCAGACATAATCGCATAAAAATCATCTACGCACTGTTTCTTACTAAACTTTAATTTCGCGCTTGGCTCAATTGCATTTGAATACGTGATTGTTTCAATCGGAATCTTAACCTGCTGTCCTTCAAGACTTTCAGGTTTCTGTTGACATGTTTTGTATCCATCTGTCACAGTGATAAAGCCGTCTTCCACACTAACCAGTTTGCAATTATAGAAATCAACAAAAACATCTTTCTCGTCTTTTTTAGTCTTGATTTTGAAATCCAATGAATCACCGGGGATATACACAGACTCCAGCTTATTACATCCGGCAATTCCTTTAAGTCTGTCTTTATATTCATACAGCTTGCCGTTTTTCACTACCCTCGCACCAGCTTCAAGCTTGATGTTCTTATCCTGTTCCTGATTGAAAGCCTTGATTGACTTGTCAATAAAATCTTTGACCGTGTTTACAAAGCCCATAAAATCTTCACGTTTCAGCATATCAAACGAAACAAACGCCGCCCCGCAGGTATACGGCGCAAACCTCGGGTCGTTTCCGCTTCCGACATCAACCGTGAACCAGTCATGCTTTTCGTCCTCGTCAATCCTTACTGTTCTCATCAGCCTGTAAATATCTTCATTGACAATACCAGCCGTATCAATGCTTTTTTTGTACCACATAATACCATCAGAATCCGGAATCTGTGTCTTCTGCCATGAGCCACCGTCAAAATCATCTTTCAGCAGCTCTTCTGCCATACCATTAATACATAACAGCGCCGGGAAATCACAGGCATATGAAACAAACTCTTTTTTCCATTTCTTTTTATCATTTCTTCTATATACGGTCATTGTGTAATAATAGTACAGAATATCTTTTGTGGTTTCAGCATGTACTACCGACTCCCCGGCCTGGATTGAAGGCTCCGAGAATTCAACTTTGACATCATCATATATCCATGTAGATTTAATTTTTTTTGACATATTTTTTCCTCACTTATTTTTTTCTTACATACAATATGCGGAATTTTTTGCAGAAAAATATATTTTTACAAAAAAAAATCGGCGGGAATTTTTCCCCCCGTAAATATTAGATACGAAATGTATGTTCAGGGTTGTTGTTTTTGATTTTATTTTTATTGATTCTGTTAAGCACTTCAGCTGTCAGTATCGGCATATTGTTATCATTTGCATACTCCAATACGTAATGCAATGTATCATCAGAAAGCATGTCAAGCCTTGTGTAATTAGCAAGAACCCTTTCTTTCTTTGCCGCTGAAGAATTCCTGTCACATACATATTTGACAATCCTCAAACTATGCTGCTGGAGGAACTCCTTGGCCGAATTATTGCTATTGTCCATCATATACATTTTTTCAGCCACAATCTCTCTTACATCATCGTTGTTTCCAAGCATGAAGGAAGAATCAATCTGTGACTTCATTTCAGCTGAACCGTTAGCAAAATATCCTCTGCATGCCTCATGCAGGAGCGTTTCGCCACCATGTATTGCAAATACATACGGCAAGATAGCCATTCGGCCGCCAATGGTCACTTTTACGACAGTACCTTCCATACTGTTTTTAAAAACAGCATCAATGATACTGTCATCATATTTATCAGCGGTTAGTTCCTTTATTTTTCCAAAGACGTTCTGCTGCAGATGCACCCTGTCAGAAACTACTACTTTCTCGACGCTGCACCTTCTGAATGCACCTTCATCAACACGGCATAGATTATCTTTATCTGATGGCAAAAGAGCTGCTGTTCCAGAAATCGGCTCCTCTCCTTCAAAAGAGACTCTCTCAACGCCGCTTTCATAAAAAGCGTACTGTTCAATCACCTCCAACTGATGAGGGATGACAATTGATTTAAGCTCACGGCAAAAAGAGAACCATCCAACCGCTTTTATCCCTGTTCCAAAATCAATCTTTTTCACCGTACTTGATACGAAGGCATCATTTTCAAGCTTAATCAGCGTTGACGGGAATGACACGGAATCTATATGGCAATGCTTAAACGCACTGGCTGCAATCACCTCAGTTCCTTCAGGAATAGTGACATGTCCAATTTTACCACGCGGGCATTTTAAAAGTCTCTTTCCATCACAAGAATACGCAATGCCATCTATGCTTTTGTATGTTTTACTGTCATCAAAAATATTGATATTCTCAACTCCTTCCAGACAACACAGTTCAACAATGGAGTCAATTGTTAATCTTGAAGCCATCTCCTCTGTTGTCTGGCATACCGATTCACCAAAACTGCCACATATATTGACTGTTTTCAGAAGCATATTACATCTGCACAACAGCCGCACTGTCGAGCCTCTGTGTACTGTAATCTGCTTGACTTTCCAAAATGGAATATGGTTTGCAATAGCATGCAAATCTTCGTCTTCATCAGGAAATATTACGTCATCACATTCAGTATCAATATCAAAGACCATTCCGTTGATGCATTTTACACCATTTACAAACGGCAGCCTGCCTATCGCAGAATTATTAAAGGCCTCCCTGTTGTATGTATTGATTCCGTCAGACCCGGTAACATTCAACGTCTCGCTGCCCGAAAATGCAAAATCCAAAATAGCAGAAATACCGCTCAAATCTGCAGTTTCATCAGGTTTTAAACAAAACGTATTGTAAAGACTAAAATCCCCATGAAGCCCTCCACAGAGCATACTTCCTTCCCTGTAAAAATTTTTTTCAGATGTAACTTTTCTGACATTTGGGAACATCTCATTTGATATTGATATGACTCCCGCATGCTCACTGATATGCAGTTCTTTTACGTCAGGGAATACCTTTTTTGAAAGCTTCAGAAAAAAATCGTAATAGTCTCCAAATATTACCTTTTCCACTCCCGGCTTAACGTCAATATCCATACAATCTCTATCTTCATCATCAGCAATAAAACGAACATCGTTCTGAAAATTCACATATTCTATCATATTTTTCGCTTCCTTTCTTTATCATTCCGGCAATCCGGCATTTTTGTTTACACATCCAATATGCCGGATTCTGCAGGTGACAAAACCAATTTTTGCAAATTTCCGGCTTTTCTGATGCAAAAAAAACGCAAAAAACCGCTTAAAATGCGGTTTTTTCTTGACTTATTCCTCTTCATCCGTGATATAATATGTATGTGAAACCTCCCACATCTAAAAGCAGACACGTCGAGAAAGGATATTATTATGACACGAAGCGAATTTGTGGAACTTATAGAAGAAAAGACGAAGAAAGAACTGACAAGCTGGCAGAACCTCAAAGATACAAAAATTTCAGTTATCAGGCTGCCGCTCCAGGGAAAATCTATATATATAATTGAAGCTGACTATGCTGACCGGACGGTCAGCGTGAATTTAAGCAAGTATTACAATTTATACGAAAACGAAATAACAAATACCATCAGCGCACCGGACAGCGGCATATCGTTTCTGGACGTAATCGCAAACCAGATTGCTTCCGAAATACAGGAAAAGCTGACCGAGCCCGACGAGCTTACCGAAGATGACATTTCAGACATGCGAAGTGACATTTTGGAAAACACAGTCATCGGAATTGTAAACAAAGACCATCCGATAGCAAAGCACGATTTTCTTGTGTATAAAGACATATACGATATGTGTTTTATATATTACTCTGATTATACAGATTTGGGGCTTCCGGTTATAGACACGGCAAGAAGAAAAGAAGAGTTAAAACAATACAGCATACCATTCTCAGAGCTGGATGCCGAAGCATTAAAAAACACGGAACAGACTCACCCGGCATGCATAACACAGTCAGAGAAACATGGGTACACAGTCTGCCATATAACATCAGGCAACGAACCATTTGGCGCTGCCGCCCTGTTTTATCCAGACACATTAAATAAAATAAGCCATATGCTTTTCGGCAGCTTCTTCCTGCTGCCATACAATACACATGAATTCTATGCGATTGGCTTTACAAAAGAAGGAAGAGAAACATTAAAAAAATCACTAAAAAAAGCCCTCTTTGAAATCAATCAGAAAATGCGTGAGTCACATATGCAGGATATGATTTTGTCAGAAAATATATATATGTATGATTCGGAGGAAGGAAACCTGCAAGCGGTTTGATTTTGCGAAATACGCAGTTACGGGCAGATTCTACACCAATAGTGTCGTTAAAACGACATTATCAAAAACCTAACAATTTAAGTAAATATACACACGAAGAAAGACTGTGTGTATATTTACTTAAGTAATTGCCACAAAAAAGCAGAGCAATCAGCTCTGCTTTACTTATTTTTTACAACGCAAACTTCTGCTTTTCTGCCGGATATTTCCCAAGCATATTCAGTGCATACGCCGAGATTTCCGTATACTCTTTCTTAATCGCAACATCAAGGATATATTCGCAAGCCTCTGCCGTCATAAGCCCAAGCTTAATAAAATTCATAATCTCCTCTTCTGTCCTGTTATTTGTTACAAAGTTCTGAATGATATGCCTGCTATGGCTATAGATATACTCTTTGGCAACATCATTTGATTTGTCCCGTAAATACATTTCAATCGCCATAAATTCCCTGTCATCTTTTTTACCGAAATACATAAACATACTTCTGACTTCATGCATAACTTTTTCAGGAACAGTTTTGCTTGAAAAATACATATGCAATACTGCATCAATATTTGAGAAGGTGATGGAATTATCAGCATATTTTGGAATCAACGCCGAGCGTTCATTGATTATAATGTCAGTGAGACATATGGAGCACCCAGTACTTTTATCCATTTCTTTTTTGATATACGAAAAAGGAATTTTTCTGTCAAGAGACTTCATTACTGATGATAATAAATCCGTATCATACCGGCGTGCAATAACAGTATCAGTCCCGAAGAATGCATCCTCAGATATATTTTTCAGCGACTCAGGAAGCTTCACCGTCTTTATCGGGCATCCATTAAATGCATTGTTACTAACTGAAACCAAGCCTTCACTTATGCAAATCTCGTTTACTGCACTGTTTTCAAAAACCCTTGAACCAATAGATGTTACCTGTGGAGGTATAATGATTGATTTAAGATTATCACACGAGGCAAAACACTGTTTCTCAGCATTACTGCCAATCATTTCAAGCCCTGTTCCAAAATCAACCTTTTTAAGATTCTTGCAGTAGAAAAATGCCATATCTCCAACCTTTTTTAATGTAGATGGGAAATACACCTCTTCTAAGTTTCCAAGCTTAAATGCATTCCTTGCAATCTCCTCAACTCCTTCTGGAATATCTACTCGTCCAGTCCTGCCTGTCGGGCAGGCTATCAGGCATTTACCGTCAAGTGAGTACACAATACCGTCAATTGTTCTGTAATGGCTTGAATTGACAATATTAACATACGATATATTTGCAAGTTTCAGTGTCTTAAGTTCATACCCCTCAACAGACATTACCGTAACTTTCTTCGGCATTGCCTTTGCCGTCATACTCATATCATAAACCGTTGAAGCATGGCTAACTGTTACGTTCTTGACATGGCTCCAATCAAGGCCGCTGATAATCGTACTGATATTGATTTCATCATCTGGAATCACAATGTTATCGCATGTGTTGTCAATACCAACAAGCATACATCCAACCATCCTGACACCATTCACAAATGGCAGCCGCTCAACAGCTGAATTCTTAAAAGCCCCTTCGCTGCATATAGATACATATTCAGTATTGATGATATTGATAGATTCACAACCATTAAAAGCATTCGCTGCAATCATATCAATCCCATCAAGATTAATGACCTCGCCGGCTTTTTTACAGAAGGTATTCAACAAAACAGTACCGTCATTTTCTTCAACTAACATATCTCCGCCATAAAATTCCGGGCTGTCAGATGTCACTTCTCTTACATTCGGGAACATCGAATTCTTCATGCTGATGTAATATACATTTTCGTTAATGTGTATTTTTTTTACATTCGGAAATACCTTATCCACTTCATCCCAGAACGCATCGCCATCGTCATCCAAATCAATCTCCAGCTCCTCAACATCATCATCAATGTCAATATCTTCGCATACGTCGTTATCGGTATACCAAAAAGACGCGCCGCCATGCTTTACTTCTCTCATTTTTTTCATAAATTTCATAAGTTTTTCCTTTCTTTTTTTTTATTTGACTTTGTCGTTTACAATATGCCGAAAATGAAGGTATAAGAAAAAGAGGACATTATTTTGTCCTCTTTTTCTGCCGGCAATCAGACCAGAAGCTGTCTATTTCTTTTCTGTTTTTGTTCTGACTGCCTGGATGACGTCATGTCGGTCATCCTTATCTGCAAAATTCC
>UMBV01039130.1_pt1 | contig 10838 bp, 9 predicted proteins | sample 1964061 | NCBI WGS metagenome assembly UMBV01 (sample SAMEA4835951, study PRJEB28245) | human gut metagenome | biome: gut microbiome; material: fecal sample | place: Denmark | collected 2008
AGAAAATGAGAAAGCAGATCAGAGGACTGACACAGGCTTCCAGCAACGCACAGGACGGTATCTCCGCAGTGCAGACCGCTGAAGGTGCTCTGAACGAAGTTCAGGATATGCTGCAGAGAATGAACGAACTGGCTGTAAAGGCTGCAAACGGAACTATGTCTGAGAATGACAGAACTTATATCCAGAATGAAGTAGATCAGCTGACCACTGAAATTGATCGTGTTGCTGAGACCACCAAGTTCAACGAAACATACTTGTTAAAAGGCGACAAAACGGCGGCTAGTGATTATACGTTTTCCTATGGTGCTACAGCTGGAACTACAAGCTATACTTTAAAGGATGGCGTTACTCTTTTTGATGAGAATGGCAAGAAAGTTGAAGCAGGAACTGTATTAGATACGACAAAGAAATACTACAAAGATTATAAAGCAGGTACAGCTGCAGCAGATGCTGATTTTGATGGTACAACTGATACCAATGTAAGTACTAAGATTTTGTATGATGGTGACACAGGCGAAGCCGTAGAAGCCGGAAAAGTTCAGTACAAGGATAAAGGCAAATATTATTCTACTAAAGTGGGAAATGAGCAGGATCCTAAAGCAACTGCATTTTCTACATCAAAATTAGATAATGCATATTATGATAAGGATGGAAATAAGATTGCTGAAAATGCGCTCTCAAATTATTTAAAGACCACTAATGGAACCGACATCAATGTAAAAGACGGTGTTAAGCTTTATGATGCAAATGGAAATGATGTTACCGCTAACGTTCAGGGTACTCAGTTCTCTGCAAAAGCAACCACAGGTGCATTAACTCTTAGTTTACACGTAGGAGCAGATGCAACAAGCAATAACCAGATTTCTCTTGATATTACAGCTATGAGTGCTGAAAGATTAGGTGTTGTAGGTTTGAAAGTAGATGGATCTGATGATACCAATGCACTGAATGCTATCGATACCATCAAGGAAGCTATTCAGAAGGTTTCCACCCAGCGTTCCGCACTTGGTGCTGTTCAGAATAGACTTGAGCACACCATCAACAACCTGGACAACGTAGTTGAGAATACCACCAGCGCAGAAAGCCAGATCCGTGATACCGATATGGCTACTGAGATGGTTAAGTACTCCAACAACAACATCCTGGCTCAGGCAGGTCAGGCTATGTTGGCTCAGTCTAACCAGTCCAACCAGGGTGTACTGTCTCTGTTACAGTAATCTCTGTAAAAGGTTCATAACTAACGTAATACAAGAGGAGCCGGTGCTGATGCACCGGCTTTTCTTACTGTTATAAATTCATGTAGTTTTAATCATCAGCAAGAAAAACCTTGTGCTTATTATGAAAGTATGCTAATTTAAATTAGCAGGTAATAATTCTGTGAATTTCTATATCTTATTGATTTCAAATATTTTGGTGAATCACCATGATTTTCAACAAAGTAAAATACTATATTCGGAAGGAAAATTTATGGAGCGGAATGTAGAGGTAGTGAAAGATTTGCTTGGAAATAAAGTAGTTGTAATTCAAGATATTCGCTTTAAAGGGAAAAGAGCAGTAAGATGGTCAGATGTAGAAAAATATTTGAAACTTTATTTGTATGACATTATTAAAATAAAAAAAGAAACGAGCAACCTTTTCCAGTCGTAAGACCTTACTCAGTAACAAAACCCATTTCTTATAATTATATTAATTAATGAAAATGAAAAAGTCAATGGAAATTTTCTATATCAGTGTAAACTGATGTCTGCGACTTCAGAAGAATTCCGGCTTAATTACCCAATGACAATAACAGAAACAGGAGAGGGATAAGAATGTTTCATTGACAATATGGCATATATAACATATACTAAAGGAGAAGAGAGAATGATATTTGAAGTAATTGCATATGAGGATGTTAACGGGAAAATACCTGTGCAGGATTTCCTAAAACAATTAACTCCCAAAATGAGAGCAAAGATGTATGGTATGTTGGAGATACTGCAGGAAAAAGGCAGTATGCTTAGAGAACCATACAGTAAATACATAGAAGATGGAATCTTTGAACTTAGATGTAAGTTTGGAAGTGATATTACCAGAGTTATGTACTTCTTCTATTATGACGGAAAAATAGTATTAACCAATGGATTTATCAAGAAAACGCAGAAGACACCACAAGAAGAGATACAAACAGCCAAGAAGCGGAGAATAGATTTTATAGAAAGGATGGCAGAGAATGAAAACCTTAAATGAAATGCTTTCTGAGGAAATGAAGAATGACGAATTCCGAAAAGAGTATGAGGCAATTCAGCCGGAACTTGATGTGATCAGAGCCATGGTGGATGCAAGAAATTCAGTGAACATGACTCAAAAAGAATTGTCGGAACGCACAGGAATCAGCCAGGCGGATATTAGTAAGATTGAAAATGGAACAAGAAATCCTTCCTTAAATTTACTTAAGAGGCTGGCTGAGGGTATGGGGATGACGCTTAAGATAGAATTCGTGCCCAAATATAGCAAATAATTTCCCCTTGCATCTCCTCTGCAAATAGTATAAAATAAACCCAGTGTTGCAAACAAAATATTACAATAAAACGCACAATGGGGTGCATGCCGGGAGGCATGCGCCCTTTTTTGCGTCAGCATTTATTTTTGCGTACAGTGGATGCAGTGTGCCAAGGCTTCTAAGTGTTTACGCTGCAGGATTGATATCCGCTGTCGGCATCTTCGTAGGCTCCGCTGGTTTCCCATCCGTTTCCGACGAAGTGGCCGTTGCATTCTCGGGGGAAGCTGTCGGTGTAGTAGTTGCTTCCGGCGCAGTCGCCGCCTCCGGTGTAGCCTTGGGCTTTGCCTTTTCCAACGATGCTTTCACAGCTTCCAGCAGCACCAGGGAAGTATACCTGGTCTCGGCGGAATAGGTCACCTGGCTTGGATCCTGCATCTCACAGAGTTGGTCGTCTAGGGATTCCATGGTGGGTTCTAACAGTGGATACATGGTAGTAAGTGTTTCGCTCGGATCGGCGAGACTTACGGATGTAATGGCGTGGTCATTTACGATGACTTCCACGTTTGCAGTCTCACTGCCGAGGATCAGTTCCGTGGTATAGATCCCGGGGATATATGTATTGTCAGTACCGACAGGCCCGGAAGCACTATCCAGAACAGCACCGGTATCTGCACTAGCTCCCGTGGAGACATCCTCCGCATCAGAGAACTGTGATGAACGTCCGAGATCCGCCACATTGTCCGGCATAGCGGTCTCGGCAGTACTGTCAGGGGAATCCGGTGCCCCGGAGGAGGTATCCGCATCTTTTCCCGGTAACAATAACATCAACAGTAATATGACGAACAACACCCCCAGCGCGGCGAAGATTCCGGTATAGAGCAGTTCTTTTCTGCGAAGTACGACGATCTTTGTATTTGCACTCATTCTTGGGTCTCCTTGGAATGATGGGATGATCTTTATAAATAGTATGCGCAGGAGCTCCCACGTAGTACCGCAAAAGAGGAGAACTTCGCATTGACAAGACAAAACAGGCATTGCTATAGTTAGTGTAAGTATTTTTCACGGATGCGTCCGCCCCGTGGAAAAGGAGCAGACAGGCGGCGCAGAAACGAGGGTAACGATGAACAATTATACCAAGGAAGATATCATCCGTCTTGTGGAAGAAGAGGATGTGGAATTCATCCGTCTGCAGTTCACGGATCTGTTTGGCAATCTGAAAAATATCGCGGTGACAGCCAGCCAGTTAGACCGGGTGTTGAGCAATAAATGTATGTTTGACGGTTCGGCGATCGACGGATTCGCCAGGATCGAGGAATCCGACATGTATCTGTACCCGGATCTGTCCACGTTAGAGATCTTCCCCTGGAGACCACAGCAGGGCAAGGTGGCGCGTATGATCTGTGATGTCTATCGCCCCAACGGTCAGCCTTTTGAAGGTGATCCCCGTTATGTGCTGAAGCGTGCGGTGAAGCAGGCAGAAGAGATGGGATACACCTTTGAAGTGGGACCGGAGTGCGAATTTTTCTTATTCAATACGGATGAAAATACCATGCCGACTACCAACACCCATGAGCAGGCAGGCTATTTCGATATCGGACCGTTGGATTTCGGTGAGAATGCCCGCCGTGACATTGTCATGAACCTGGAGGATATGGGATTTGTCATCGAGGCATCCCATCATGAGATGGCTCCGGCGCAGCATGAGATCGATTTCAGATACGATGAGGCATTACATACCGCAGATAATATCATGACCTTCAAGATGGCGGTGCGTACCATCGCAAGACGACACGGTCTGCACGCTACTTTTATGCCGAAGCCCAAGTTCGGCGTCAACGGTTCCGGCATGCACATCAATATGTCTCTGCAAAAGGACGGGAAAAATATATTTCAGGATGCTTCCGACCCTAACGGTCTGAGTAAGGAAGCTTATTATTTCATTGGCGGTATTATGAAGCATATCAAAGGAATGGCAGCCATCACGAATCCGCTGGTGAATTCCTATAAGCGTCTGGTGCCCGGCTTCGAGGCGCCGGTCTATATCGCATGGAGCACGACGAACCGCAGCCCCCTGATCCGTATTCCGGCTACCGCAGACGGAGAGGGTACCCGTATCGAGCTGCGCAGTCCCGATTCCGCAGCGAACCCTTATCTGACGCTGGCAGTCTGCTTAAGCGCCGGTTTACAGGGCATTAAGGAGAAGACCCTGCCCCCCGAGAGTATCAATGCGAACATTTTTGCACTGACCGCCAAAGAGCGGAAGGAGCTTCACATTGACCAGCTGCCGGGCACTTTGTTAGAGGCAGTGGAAGAACTGGAGAAGGATACCTTTATCCAGGATGTTTTAGGCGAGCATATTGCCGGAAAATACATCGATGCCAAGCGCAAGGAATGGCATGAGTACCGTTCCCAGGTATCCGAATGGGAGATTCAGGAGTATCTGTATAAATATTGATAAAATCCTTTCTTTTGTAATGATAGAGTAAAAACACAGAAGAAAGGAGGTGGGCGAATGACGAACATTATTGTCGTGCTGCCGAAGCTGGAGGAAGCCAAAGGCGTCAAGAATATCCTGGTACGCAGTGGCTTCCAGGTCACGGGTATCTGTACTACGGGCACCCAGGCGATCAGCCAGATGGACGGACTGAATGACGGAATCGTGATCTGCAGTTATAAGCTGGCGGATATGATATATACAGAACTTCATGAGGATCTGCCGGAGGGCTTCGAGATGCTTCTGATGGCATCCCAGAATCTGATCAGTGAATGCTACGGCAACGGCATCGTATGTCTCTCCATGCCGTTAAAGGTTCAGGACCTGATCAATACCGTCAACCTGATGGTGGAAGGCGTGGAGCGCCGCAGAAGAAAACGGCGCATGCAGCCGAAGACCCGAAATGCGGCGGATGAAAAAGCGATCAAAGATGCCAAAGAGCTTTTGATGGCAAGAAATCATATGACGGAAGAAGAAGCCCACCGGTATCTTCAGAAGACCAGTATGGACAGTGGGACGAATCTGGTGGAGACGGCACAGATGGTGCTGTCCATGATGACAGAGTAAATAGGGCGGCACGGAAAGAGTGCTAGTATTCCGGACGACACAGGCAATGAATATGAAAGAGAACAACAGGAGGAACAGCAATACATGAAATTTACAAAAATGCAGGGCTGTGGCAATGATTATGTATATGTTAATGGCTTTACGGAGAAGCTTTCCAAGGAGGAAAAGCCCGAGATCGTAAGAAAGTTAAGCGACAGGCATTTCGGCATCGGCGGTGATGGCGTGATCTTCATCAATCCGACAGAGGAAGCGGATTTCGAGATGGAGATGTATAATGCGGATGGCAGCCGCTCGGAGATGTGCGGCAACGGTATCCGCTGCGTGGCAAAATACGTCTACGATAAGGGACTGACGGACCAGGAAGATATTTCCATCGTCAGTGCCGGTAAAATAAAATATTTAAAGCTCACGGTGGAGGGCAGGACCGCCACGGACAGAGGGCAGGTAACTATGGTACAGGTGAACATGGGACAGCCGGTCCTGGCACCTATGGAGGTGCCGGTGATAGCGGAAGCGACACAGCAGACCCCGGTGGGACCTGCCGTAGTGGATGCACCGATCACGGTGGATGGTGAAGAATACCGTATGACCTGTGTCTCCATGGGCAATCCCCATGCCATTGTATTTATGAATGGGGTAAAGGATCTCGACATTGAGAAGATCGGTCCGAAGTTCGAGCACCATTCCTGTTTCCCCAACCGGACGAACACTGAATTCGTAGAGATCCTGGATCGGAAAAATGTATTCATGCGCGTCTGGGAGAGAGGCACCGGGGAGACCCTTGCCTGCGGTACCGGATGCTGCGCTACGGCGGTGGCGTGCGTGCTAAATGGTTTGACGGACGAGGAAATAACTGTTAAACTATTAGGCGGTGAACTGCACATCAAATGGGACCGTGTGGCGGATCTGGTCTATATGACCGGACCTGCGAAGACCGTATTTGAGGGTGAAGTTGACCTGTACTCCATCTGATAGAATAAACTCCTCCATAGAAACACGGCGTGACTGCTTGCAGGCAGAGACGTGTTTCTATGAGAGGGGTAAACGAACATGAGTAAGTAGGGCAATCAGCCCGGATTACGAATGGGCGTTGCAATTTCGGAAGCACATAGTGCGAAGAAATTGTTTATTACGACAGCAAGGTGACAGTAATATTGCACCAAGGATCATAGAGAGGAGAACGTACTATGTTTAAAGTAAACGACAACTATTTAAAACTTCCCGGAAGCTATTTATTTTCCACCATCGGTAAAAAGGTAAACGCGTATTCCGCAGCACACCCGGACAAAAAGATCATCCGTCTGGGAATCGGAGATGTGACACAGCCTTTGGCACCTGCTATCATTGATGCGCTGCACGGTGCGGTGGATGAGATGGGAAAAGCGGAGACTTTTCATGGTTACGCTCCTGACCTTGGCTATGAGTTCCTGCGCAATGCTATCGCAGAGAATGATTATAAGGCAAGAGGCTGTGATATTGCGTCGGACGAGATTTTTGTATCCGACGGAGCAAAATGCGACTGCGGCAATATTCAGGAGATCTTCAGCCTGGACAATAAGATCGCGGTATGTGATCCTGTTTACCCTGTATACGTGGATTCTAATGTCATGGCAGGCAGAACCGGCACTTACGATCCGAAGTCCGAGACCTGGAGTGATGTGATCTATATGCCCTGTCTGGCAGAGAACGGTTTCGCACCCGAGCTGCCGAAGGAGACCCCGGATCTGATCTATTTATGCTTCCCCAACAACCCTACCGGTGCCACGATCACCAAGGCACAGTTGCAGGAGTGGGTGGACTATGCGAATAAGGTGGGCGCTGTCATCCTTTACGATGCGGCCTACGAAGCATATATTTCCGAGCCGGATGTGCCTCACAGTATCTATGAATGTGAAGGAGCCAGAACCTGTGCCATCGAGTTCCGTTCCTTCTCCAAAAATGCCGGCTTTACCGGAGTGCGTCTGGGCTTTACCGTGATCCCCAAGGATTTAAAGAGTGGGGATGTGAGCCTCCATGCACTGTGGGCGAGAAGACACGGCACCAAATACAACGGAGCACCCTATATCGTACAGCGTGCCGGTGAGGCAGTATACTCTGCAGCAGGTAAGGCACAGCTGAAGGAGCAGGTTGCTTATTACATGAACAACGCACACTATATCCTTGCGGGCTTAAAAGAAGCAGGATTTACCGTATCCGGCGGTGTGAACGCTCCCTATATCTGGCTGAAAGCGCCGAACGGCATGACCAGCTGGGAGTTCTTCGATTATCTGTTAGAGAATGTCAACGTGGTAGGTACCCCCGGATCCGGATTCGGACCAAGCGGTGAGCATTACTTCCGCCTGACGGCTTTCGGAAGCTACGAGAACACTGTCGAGGCAGTGGACCGTCTGAAGAGGATCCGGCTGTAGGAGAAAAATATGCAGGAAAAGCAGAAAAAAATAATTCGCCGGAGCAGTCTGGTACTGATCCTGTTTACGACAGTTATGATCTGGTATGCCAATTATCTGACGGATTTTATGATGGATGATGAATGGTATTCCACATTATTGTACGCGGATACTCCGATACAGAACATCCGTGACATTATCCATGCACAGATCTGGCACTATTTTAACTGGGGCGGAAGAAGCATGGCACATGGGTTGCTGCAGCTCATACTGTTGTGCGGGGAGCATTGGGCGGATATTTTTAATACCGGTATGACGCTGCTTCTTTCATGGCTGATCTGTGAGGTGTCCGGAAGACGCGGATTCCCGTACTTTTTTGCGGCAATGAGCATGTTACTGGGACTCAATGCCAACTGGAGAATGAGTATGGTCTGGGAGTCCGGGGCGGCGAATTATCTGTATATGGCAGGATTTTTGCTGGCATTTTTATATTGTTATCTGCGCTACGAAGATTGCGGGGAGAGGAATCTTGCGGGAATCACTCTGTGGATCCTGCCCCTAGGGCTGATCGCCGGATGGAGCAATGAAAATATGGGACCGGCAGTATGGATCCTGAGTCTCCTGGTGATGATCTTAAGACGTAAGGATCATAAAAGGATACCGTTATGGATGTATCTTGGAAATATCAGCTGTCTGGCGGGAAGCGTTCTGATGATCGTTGCACCGGGCAATTTTGTCCGCAGTGAGGAGACATCTGAGGATACTCACGGTCTGTTATGGAATTTGTTCCTGCGCTTCTACAGTGAGGCGAAGGGAGCCTTTGAGTATCTGTTCCCTGCACTCCTCCTTACGGTGGTACTGCTTGTGATCTGCGCGGGAATTTTAAGAGAAAAAATCGGAAAAGAGAACCTGCTGTTGTTGGCAGGGGCATTGCTATCCTGGGGAGCCATGGTCCTGTCACCGCATTACCCTGACCGTGCAGCCTTCGGAACCATGGTATTGTTCATCTGTGTGATCCTGTCCCTGACGGGCAAGGCGGTGGACAGACAGAAGGAAAATGCATGGATGTATTATGGCTGCGGAGTGTTAGTGTGGCTGAGGGGAATGTATTTTTTCATGGAATTTATAGGACTTATGAAGGGTTGGATCACGTAGAGAGGATCCGGGGACCTCACGGGCGGCAGAAGCCGTCTGTGGGGTCCTTTCTATTTCCGGGCATACCGGCTTCGGTACTGGCGCGGTGTCATGCCGGTCTTTTTACGGAAGATCTGCGAGAAATAAGACTGCGAAGAAAACCCGACACTGGTGGCTACCTGTGCTACCGACAGATTGGAGGATACTAGGAGCTCCTTGCAGGCTTCCAGCCTCCGGTCTGTCAGGTAATTGATCGGAGACTGCCCGACACATTCGGTAAAGGAGTGTGCCAGATAGAATTTGTTGATATGTGTGATCTCCGCCAGGGAATCTAAGGTAATGTTCTGCGAATAATTGGAGTCGATATAGCGCTTCGCCAGAGCACATTCCTTGGATAATTGGAAGGAGGAGTCGGAGATGACGGACAGGTTCTGCTTCCGGGAAATATATACCAGGAGCACCTGGAGCAGTCCGTGGCATACCTGTTCAAAGCCGGGAAGCTTGTCACGGAATTCCTGCATCATCAGCTGGGCAAAGTTGATGAACTGTTTTTTGTCGGCGCCGTAGCTGTAGAAGCTGTAACCCTTCGGGTTGTCCTGCCCTGCACCGGAAAAAGAAAATGCGAGCCCTTCCACACCGAATACGATATATTCCATGGGATCGTTGGGAAGTGTTTTCTCCGTGTGCTCTACATAAGGGTTGATGATGACCAGATCGTCCGTCTTCACAGGCACCTTTTCATTCTCTATATAGAAGGCTCCCTCACCATGCAGGACATAGAACAGCTCTGAAAAGTGATGGGTATGCGGAAGGGATTGCCAGTCTCCTTCGTATTTGGAGATGGAGATGTAACGCAGCTGGAAATGTTCCGGAGAACTGTTTGCGTTTGCAGAATCAATATTGATAAATTCATTACTCATAACCAGACACCTTCTTTATCTTGTTTTATTGTGCACTTTTTCAAATTTGCAATGTTTTTTATAATGAATATATAAAAAGAACAATATTTTACAAAAAACATTCGTAAAAAAGACGAAAAAATAAGAATACATACGATCGTGATAAGCATATTATACATAATCATTTAAAAAAATCCACTATTTTAGTAACAAAATAGCAATAAACATAATAAAACAAGCAACAAAGAAATTGATATCAGGTCAGGAAGCCGATATACTTTAGTCATCAGCTGCAAGATAGTACAAAAGCGATGGGGAGGAAATCATGCGATGACAGGAAGACTGACACTGCCAACAGATGCAGACATCATTGACGAAACAATACGGTTAAAAAATCTTCTGGGCGCAGATGCTTTGAGAGACTGTGACGGAACCGAGATGCCACAAGCGCTTTTGTCAGAGCCGGTGAAGAAATATGCGACTTATTATACCACGAGAAAGGATAATGCGTGGGCGATGAAGCATCCGGAGGAGATTCAGCAGGAATACCTGATCAGCAACCGCATCACCGCCAGAGGGGAAACACTCCGCATCCGTCTGATGGAAGGCTTCCATACGGAGCAGCTTAAGGTCAACACGCTGGATGATCCGAAGCGTTGGTGGGAAGTGATCGACAGAACGACCGGTGAAGTGGTGCCGACGGATGCATGGGAATTTGATGAGGCATCCGGCGAAGTGGAGATCCATACGATTCCCTATCATGAGTATACGGTAAGCTTCCTGGCATTTTTGATCTGGGATCCGGTGCACATGTACAATTTCATCACGAATGACTGGAAGGATACACCGCATCAGCTGACTTACGATGTGAGACA
>UMBV01060051.1_pt1 | contig 10691 bp, 8 predicted proteins | sample 1964061 | NCBI WGS metagenome assembly UMBV01 (sample SAMEA4835951, study PRJEB28245) | human gut metagenome | biome: gut microbiome; material: fecal sample | place: Denmark | collected 2008
AATGGCCGCATCACCTGCTGTCTTACCAACGGAACCGCTCTCGCTCCGGATCAGGAACTGTGACGCTGCAATCGTAAGGCAGGTCACCCCGACACCAATCCACACGCTGTATCGGTACTTCCAGTGTGCATTGTTCTTCAGACATCCGTTTATACATACCCCGCATCCAATACACTCGCCGCCTGCCGTCTGCTCTTTTTCTGTCAGATCAATTCCCATGGTACATTTTGCAGTACAGAGACGGCAGCTTCCGCATTTGCTCCGCGGTTTTACAATTTTTAACAGCGTACATCTGGAAATCAGGCTGTAGATGGCTCCCATGGGACAGAGATACCGGCAGAAAAAGCGCTGGATTAAGACGGATCCGACGAAAATCACCAGAATCAGCGCACCGCCAATCGAAAACATCGGCTTCACACCCGGCCAGTGTCCGATGGAACTGTACTGTCCAAACACCTGCCACGGCCCTGCGATGTTCCATTTTATCATACCGCTCCATACGAAGACTGCCCAGAACAGGAGCACACCATATTTGATCCAGCCTGTTGGAACATTTCTTCCACTCTTCTTTGAATTTGAATGCAGGTTTTTCGCACCTGCTTTTCGAAACCGCTTTTTCAGCTTATTTCCTGCAAACCACAGAAAATCCTGCACAGCCCCGAAGCTGCAGAAATATCCGCAGAAAAACCGTCCCACAATAATCACCGCCGGAACCGTCGCCAGCACCATCCATACCGAATACCTGATCCGTTCCCACGAAACCGTCCCCTGATAAACTGCGGAAATAATCGTCCCAACCGCAGAAAACTGCGCATCAAACAAGCCCGGGATCAGCAGGAAAGAAAGGATCTGAATCACTGCTTTCGGCCAGTTTCTTTTGTCTTGTTTTTTCAAATTTGTTCCTCTTTTCTTATGTTTAACGTTTCATCTCCATTACCGGACCATTCGATTTATGTTCCTGGATTAATTCACAAATCTCCGAAAGATTCATTGCCGAGAAATCTCCGGGGACGGTATCCTTCAGGGCACTTACTGCATTTCCGATGGATACTGCCTGTGACAGTAAAAAACCCTCATAAATCGTGTATTTTCTGCACATTTATGAGGGTTTTATATTTTTGCGTTATTTTTACAAATTCACAGTTGAATTATGCGTTCATCTGTTTAGCAACTTCCTCAGCAAAGTTCTCTTCTTTCTTCTCGATTCCTTCACCGGTCTCGAAACGAACGAAGCCTTTTACTGCTACGGTTGCGTTGTTTGCTTTTGCAACCTGTGCTACATACTGAGCTACGGACTGTTTTCCGTCTTCTGCTTTTACGTATACCTGATCAAGCAGGCAGATCTCTTTGAGCTCTTTGTTGATACGGCCCTGGATCATTCCCTGGATAACTTTTTCCGGTTTCTGGGACTCTTTCGGGTCGTTCTGAATCTGAGCCATGAGGATTTCTTTCTCATGTGCGATGTAATCAGCGCTTACTTCGTCGCGGTTTGTGTACTGCGGACGAAGAGCTGCAATCTGCATTGCAACGTTTTTAGCCATCTCTTTGAGGTCATCGTTTACAACATCTGTCTCAACGTCAACCAGAACACCGATTTTACCGCCCATATGAGTATAAGAAGCAACGAAACCGTTCTCCTCTTTTACCTGCTGGAAACGACGGATGTTCATGTTCTCGCCGATGGTAGCGATCTGATGAGCCAGCTCTTCGCCAACGGTCTCGTTGGTATCGAATTTCCAAGGCTCTGCCAGGAATCCTTCTACGTCTGCTGCAGTTGTATCCATAGCCTGCTCTGCAACCTGTGCTACATAGCCACGGAATTTCTCGTTCTTTGCAACGAAGTCTGTCTCAGCGTTTACTTCTACAGCGACAGCTTTCTTTCCATCCTCGGATACGTTCAGCATAACGATACCCTCAGCTGCGATTCTGCCAGCTTTTTTCTGAGCAGTAGCAAGTCCTTTTTCTCTCAGGAACTCCATTGCTTTGTCCATATCACCTTCGGTAGCTGTAAGAGCTTTCTTGCAGTCCATCATACCAGCACCGCTTACTTCTCTTAACTCTTTTACCATTGCTGCTGTAATAGCCATTGTTTTATTCCTCCGTATACGTGATTCAGCAGACTGCATCTTCATGCCGGTCTGCTATTGTGAGATTCGCCGAAGGGAACCTGAATTTCAAGTTCCCCCCAGTTCATTACTTCGCGTAAATTATTCAGCGTCTGTCTCTGCTGCTTCTTCGTATGCAGCTTCCTCAGCCTCGCCCTGTTTTGCCTCGATAACTGCGTCTGCCATTTTGGAAACGATCAGTTTTACGGCACGGATAGCGTCGTCATTACCCGGAATTACATAGTCAAGCTCTTCCGGATCGCAGTTGGTATCGCAGATACCGATCAGCGGAATTCCCAGTGTATGAGCTTCCTGTACGCAGATTCTCTCTTTTTTCGGATCTACTACGAAGATAGCGTCCGGCAGTCTCTTCATTTCTTTGATACCGCCAAGGTTTTTCTGCAGTTTTGCAAGCTCTTTCTTTAACTCAATGACTTCTTTTTTCGGAAGAACTTCGAAGGTGCCATCCTGCTCCATGGTCTCGATTGCTTTCAGTCTTGCAATACGGCTCTGGATGGTTTTGAAGTTGGTCAGCATACCGCCGAGCCATCTCTCGTTTACATAGTACATTCCGCAGCGCTCTGCCTCAACAGCGATAGCGTCCTGAGCCTGTTTTTTGGTTCCTACGAAAAGGATTGTGCCGCCGTCTGCTGCGATGTCTGCAACAGCTTTGTATGCGTCATCTACCATTCCTACAGATTTCTGCAGGTCGATGATGTAGATACCATTACGCTCTGTGTAGATGTACGGAGCCATTTTAGGATTCCATCTTCTTGTCTGATGTCCGAAATGAACACCGGCTTCCAGTAACTGTTTCATTGAAATTACGCTCATTGTTTTATCTCCTTATGGTTTTATTCTTCCCCATGTTTTTTCACCTTGGAACCTGTTTTTCAAAAAACAGGCACCATCCTTGGTACCGCATGGGTGCTTATTGTGCAACAGTAAGATTGTATCACAGAGTTTTTTTCATGACAAGCATTTTTTTCGCGGATTCTGCGGTTTTTTTCTGTTATTTTTGTGTTTTTCCCTGTTTATCCTTTAAAAACAGATACCAGAATGTTCCGGCGCAGATTACCGCTTCCAAAAAGATGAACATCCATGCACCTGCCGGTGCTTTTTGGGTCATCCAGGATACGAACTGGCTCCGGTAAAGTCCCCAGATATTTTCTGCCATGTGCGCAAGAACCGGGGCAAGGAGTGTTCCGCACCGCTCATAAATAAGGATCAGAAGCACACTTACCACGGCTGCATAGACAAACTGCGTCACATTGCCGTGATATGCACCGAACAGCAGACATGATGCTGCGATGCCCCAGCCGGTTCCCCAGAAATCTTTTGCCCTGCGGTAAATCATGCCGCGGAAAACAATTTCCTCTGCGGCCGCGCTCAGCACACCGACGGACAGGATCAGAAGCAGCGGGTTCTGTCCTTCATAAATCTTTGATGCCATGTCCTGATAGCCGGAAAAGATTCTGGTAAAGCCGGTCACGTTCATTACAGTATTCAGGAGATGGCCGAAGGTCATAACCAGCAGAATACAGGCGGCTGCCTCTGCCGCACTCCACCGTTTTTCCGGTTTCGGGAACATGCCTTCATCTTTTTTGTACTGTTTCCAGAGAACCGGGATCGCCGCCAGACTGCCGATTGCTGATGCAAGAACGGATGTCGCGTGCATACGCTCTTCCAGATAACCGCCGGTCGTAAACGTCATCAGGATCAGCGCCAGAAGTACGGTTGCTCCGATCAGAAACAGTTCGTACGTCAGAAGCGGTTTTAAAAGACGCCATAGCTTCCGCTGGATAGGAATTACGATTTCCTCCGTTTTTGGCTCTGTTTTCGCTGTCCTTTTTTCTTTTATATTCTCTGCTTTTTTCTCTTTCGGCGCAAAGATTCCTGTTCCACTTTCTCCTCTTGTCAGCCACGGGATACGCTCCGGCTTCATTTTTTTGATGCGGTCGCGTCTTTTCTTCTCTTCTTTCGGATCCTCCGCCAGCAGTTTCAGTTCTTCCGGTGTATCACATACCTTTGCGGCACCTGCTGCCTCGAGTTCTTCTCTTCCGCCGTACCCATACGATACGCCGACACAGAGCAGTCCGTTTTCTCTTGCCCCGATTACGTCATAGCTTCTGTCACCAACCATCACCACGTCGGAACGGCTGTCTTCTGCTCCGAGTCGGCGCAGCGTCTCTGCGATGACTTCTCCTTTGTCGGTTCTGGTTTCGTTCATTTCTGAACCGGTTACTACGGTAAAATACTTTCTGATTTCGAAATGCTCCAGGATCTGCTCCACGTATTTTTCCGGTTTGGACGATGCTACCGCCAGAATTTTTCCCTTCTCTTTCAGATACGCCAGAACCTCCGGGATTCCCTCGTATACTTCATTTTCAAAAATGCCCTCTGCCTCGTACCGCTCCCGGTATTTTGTGATGGCCTGCTGTGCTTCTTCGCAGCCAAGGCCTGCAAAATTCATGAAAGATTCCAGAAGCGGCGGTCCCACGTAACAGTTCAGTTTTTCCAGATCCGGCTCTTCGATGCCAAAGGATGCCAGCGCATACTGTACGCATCTTGTAATTCCAGGACCGGAATCGGTCAGGGTTCCGTCCAGATCAAATAATATCATATCTGACATACTCTTATTTCCTCTTTTACTTTTTTATCGTATGACATGTCTTTTATTCTAGCATATCGAAATTAGAAATACAAACAAAACCGGATCAGGCTATTTTCTGCAGAGTGCACGCAGATAGCGGGTGGTCTGATTCTGAATTTCGGCAATGGCACGAATCAGGTTCCAGAGGCGCCTTAAGGACTGCAAGAGGCGGGTTCCTTTTGGTTTCTGGCTGGTTCTTTGGCTGACAAGTGTGGAAGTTTTTGGTTTCACGTTGACTTCCCACGGTTTCATGGTTCGTACAATGCCGTCTGCGCCACGCACTTTTACAGTGATGCGGTTGTAGCCTTCGGAAAGGCTCTCGGCTTTCAGACAGATTTTGTTTTCTTTCCATTCATATTCGGCTTCGGAGCCATTTACCATGCAGGAAAGAATTTCAGCCGTGTCGGCGGCTCCCTCGAGCAGAATTTCCGGGGTATAACCGGGATCTATTTCGACGCTGGTGTCGGCCGGGCGGATAATCAGGGGGTTCGGCGCTTCGAAATCTTCGTCTGCTATCTGTGATAATACGAAATCGGCGATGATCTGCGGCCGTATTTGAGATGGCTCCTCCCCGGCACTCTTAGATGGAGTTTCGGCAGGCGGAGGACTGCTTTCTTCTGTTTGTAGCGGAATATCATCTGGATCTTGGGTCACCTCCTCGGGCGTGGCTGCAGCAACGGGCAGCTGTTCGTCTGTTTTGAGTTCTTCTTTCTCCGGAGACGATTGCCCGGGCCCCGTTTGTTCCTGCTTTTCTGTGTTTGACTTTCCGGCATCTGGCATTACGGTAGGCTCCTCTTTTTCTGGTGCTTTTGTTTCCGAGGTTTGATTTTCTGACTCTTTTTCGGTTGACGGAGATTCCTGCTTCGTTTCTTCCATATCAGGCTTTTCCGGTTCCGGATCTTCTGGCATCAAATTTTCCGTTCCGGATTTTTCTGAACCTGTATCTTCATAATCTGGTTTTTCTGTGTCCATTTCTCCAAAATCCGTTCTCTCCGAATCTGACTCTTCTGTCTCTGATTCTTTTGTATCTGTTTCTTCACATCCTTCCTCTGATTCCGATTCCCCGGAACCCATATCTCCTGCCTCCGGCAATTCTCCTGGCTTCCCCGATTCTGAATCTTCCGAAATTTCTTTCTCCTCTTCTTCCCACCTTTCCGCTGGTTCTTTCTCCGGATCCGGAATTACCGTCGGGGGAAGCATTTTTTCTTCTCCTTCTTTCTCTTTCTTTCCGGTCTCTGCCGGATCTGTTTTCTCTTCCGGCGGCTCTGGTTCCTGCTCTGGTTTCTCTTCTATAGGCGGTTCTTCTTCTGACTTTTCGTCCGGCAGCAGTTCCTCCGGTCCGGCTTTCCCGTCTGCATCTGTCACATCACTGTTCTCGATGATTTCAGCTTCTAATTCCACGCTTTCCACCGCACTTGCGGCCTCGCCTGTCGTCTGCTGTGTCTCCGCGTGGACTTCGATTCCCTGGACTGCCAGGAATCCTGTCATCATTGCGCATATGGTCTTTTTTCTCATCCTGCTTCCTCCCATCTTTTTCTGATCTGCTGATAAAAAATATCCTCCTCCATTCCCGGAATTTCTGCGGCCTCGTTGAGGTACTGTTCTGCTTTTTCCTGCATGTCGAACTGAAGTGCCAGCTCTGCGGCCCTGAGCAGATTTTTCCGCCGGTTTCCATCCTGTCTGCTGCACAGAAGCCGTTCGTAATAGAGAAAACTCTCCTGGCACCAGTCCTGTTCTCTTTCCCCATCCCCGGATTTTCCGCCAAGATAGCACGCATCCGCCAGTCTCTGCCAGATAACCGCCTCCCACTGCCCCTCCATATTCTCGCCTGCGGCCTTTTCCAGCACTTCGATTCCTTTCCGCATGGCGTCTGTGTCATTTTCACGCGCCAGTTCTTCGGAAAAACTGAAATACATTCCTGCAACAGCAAGATATCTGCGGCAGCGTTTTTCCTTTTCCGGCTCCTGCTGCGTGTCATCATAAAATTCAGCCAGCAATGGCTCCATCTGCATTTTTTCCCTTGCCGCATCATCCGCCAGACAGTATTCCACAAGTTCCTGCTCCACACGCCCCGCCTGACTGAGATGGTCTGCCTTTAAGAACGCTTCCCGCGCTTTCTGGTAGTTCGGCAGACTGCCTTCTTCCACCGGATTTCCGCAGAACCAGAGATCTCCCTGCTCCTCCCATTCGTCTGCCGCCGGAAACTGCCCCCATGGCATCCTGCTGGCAACCGCAGCCGCTCCTCCTGTCAGAAAAGCAAAAACTGCAAAGATCCGCAGAGTCTTCCTGCCTTTTTGCTTTCTTTCCAGCCGCCGCAGTGCCTTTTTGACTTCTCCGGCAGACGCATACCGCTCCTCCGGCTTTTTCTGCATACACTTTTCCATCACCCGCCAGAGTCCTCTTTTCTGCCGCTTTTTCGCATGCTTCGCCATTGCCGCAAGCAGTGCGCCGAGTGCATAAAGATCGGAACGGGCGTCACACTTCCCGTCATACTGCTCCGGCGCTGCATAACCGCGGGTTCCATAACGGACTTCCACACCCGTTTCTTCTGTTCCGGCTGCACCGAAATCCACAAGGTATATTTCACCACGCTCTGTTATCATCACGTTGTCCGGCTTCAGATCCCGGTAGAAAACCGGCGGGTTCTGTGCATGGAGATAACAGAGAATCCCGCTCAGGGCAATTCCCGTTTTCAGAATTTCCCGGCTGGAAAACCGTTCTCCCTTACGCATACGCTGTCCGATAGATTTTCCGTTTACAGCTTCCATCACCAGAAAGCTTTTTGTCCCACTTTCCAGAAGTTCCACCGCACAGGGAATCCCGGGATATGAAAACTTCTGTAAAAGAAACGCTTCCCGGCGCAGTTTTTCCCTGTCACATATACTTACCTTGACTGCATACCGCTTTCCGGATCCAGTTTTCTCTGCAAGATAAACGACAGACGTTGCCCCTCTTCCGAGCACTGACAGCAGGCGATACTTCCCTCCCGGAAGTTCTACTTTTCCAATGATCCCGCCTCCTCTTTTTACGTCAAAGTGTTTGTCAGTCCGATATTCTGTTTTTGTACATGGATATAAATTGAGCCGAATGGCTCTTCGATAGAGTAATATAGAATCGATTTTTCAGGACGAATGTCCAAGCGGATGAAAAATCGTGATGTAAGTATAACACAACAGCCGCCGTTTCCGCAAGAACTACAGAAGCCGACGGCTGCCAAAAAAATCGCCTGTTTTTTATCTATTTTTTCCCTCTTGACGAATCTTACATCCGTTCCGGTGCCGAGAATCCCAGCAGGTCGATGCAGGTCTCAAGTACCTCGCGGACAAGATCCAGCAGTGCCAGGTAAGATGCTTTTCTTGCCTCATCCTGCTCACTTAAGATCTTGGTCTCGTGGTAGAAATGGTTGAACTCGTTTGCAAGCTCGTAGATATAAGCACAGATCTTATGCGGTGCTTTCTCCTCGAATGCGTTCTCCACAACGCCGTTGAAACGGGATACGGAAAGCATCAGAGCTTTCTCGCTGTCGCTCTTCGGTGCCAGAAGTGCGCCTTTCTTCAGTTCATTTCCCTCTTCTTTATATTTTCCGAGGATGGATTTTGTACGAACGATCGTGTACAGGATGTACGGACCGGTGTTTCCCTCGAAGGAAGTAAATCTCTCAACATCGAATACATAATCTTTCGATGCCTGGTTGGACAGGTCACCGTATTTAATAGCAGACAGTCCGACAATCTGTGCCGTTCCTCTTGCATCCGTATCTTTTACGCTGCGGTTCTCCACGATCTTCTGATACATCTCATCGTTGATCTCGCCGATCAGACGCTCCAGACGCATAACGCCGCCCTCACGGGTCTTGAACGGTTTTCCGTCTTTTCCGTTCATGGTACCAAAGCCGATAAAGGAAAGAACGGTATCATCATTCACCAGTTTTGCTTTTCTTGCACAGCGGAAACACTGTACGAAGTGAAGCTCCTGACGTTTGTCTGCCAGATAGCAGATCTCGTCCGGCTTGTACAGTTTCATACGCTGGATGATGGTTGCCAGGTCTGTCGTATCATACAGAGCTGCCCCATCGGATTTTAAGATCATGCACGGCGGGATCTCTTTTGTGTCTGTCTCTTCTTTGACATCAACAACGAGTGCGCCCTGGTCATAATGTGCATAACCATTGTCTTTCAGGTAATCTACCATGTCTGGAATGTACTCCTGTGCATCGGACTCACCCATCCACAGATCGAAATGAACGTCGAGGTTTCCATAGTTCTTTTTCAGATCGGCAACAGAAACGTTCATAATGTGTTTCCAGATCGCACGATATCCTCTTCTGCCCTGCTGCAGCTCTCTCGTTGCCTCGAGTGCACGTTTCTTATAGTCCTCGTCCTCTTTCGATTTGCCGCTTGCGCAAGGATAAATCTCCTCGAGCTCGCTGATCGTAAACGGTGCTTCCTCCGGGTACTCTCCCGTAAAGGACTCATCAAAATAAACAAGCTCCGGATGGCGCTCCTGCAGCTCGGTGATGATCAGTCCCATCTGCAGACCCCAGTCTCCAAGATGAACGTCACCGATCATGTTGTGGCCCATGAAGCGTCCCATACGCTTAATGCTTTCCCCGATGATCGCGGAACGGAGATGGCCGACGTGAAGCGGTTTTGCCACGTTTGCTCCGCCGTAATCTACGATGATGGTTTTCGGATTTTTTGCTTTCTCTACAGAAAGATCTTCGTCGTTCTGCATTTTGGAAAGATAATCTGCCAGAAATTCCGGGTTGATTTTCAGGTTGATGAATCCCGGTTTTACGGCTTCAATTTCACCGATCACGCTGTGATCGGTCACTTTTTCTACAACTGCTTCAGCCAGCTGGATCGGTGCTTTGTGGTATGCTTTTGCAGCTGCCATTGCGCCGTTGCACTGGTATTCGCACAGATCCGGGCGGTTGGAAACGGAAACCCTTGCATAGGACGGGTCCATCTCCGCAGCGGTAAAGGCTTTTACCAGCTCTTCCTGGATAAGATCGATCAGTTTTTTCATAATGTTTCCCTCATTTTCTTCTTTACTGCAGAATCATCTGTTCTGCGTTTTGTTTCCGCGCGCTGCGCCGGGCTTCTTCCTCTTCTTTGATGCCGCTTTTCTGATAACAGTACTGGATGATATCTCTTCTTCGGATGATGCCGATGAAGATTCCCTCGTCATCCACAACTGGAACGAAATTCTGCCGCATGGACATCTCGATCAGGTCCTCGATGTTGCTGTTGATGTTGACGGACTCATAATTCCACCGTTTTGGAACCTGCCAGAGCGGGATATCCTCTGCTTCATGGTAATTCAGCAGATACCGTTCTTTTATGATGCGGAGCAGATCTCCTTCCGTCAGTGTTCCCACGTAGCAGCCCTTTTTGTTCAGTACCGGAACCGCCGTGTATTTATGATATTCGATCTTCTCGATGGCCTGCCGAAGTGAGCAGTCGTCATACAGATAAGCCGTTTCACTTTTCGGTGTGATAAAAAACAAAATATTCATTCGCGTATACTCCTTTTCGTTGGTCATACTCTTGTTTGATTATACCATAAACGAATGTGAAATGTCTTTGAATCTTTCTTATATTTTCATAAACATACCGAATCCGAAACTCGAATGCCTCTTTGCTGCGCCGCAAATTGCGCTTATTTTCCAGTATAACCGACTTTCCGCAAAAAGTAAAGATCTTAAGTTTCATCCGCACACGCCGCACAAAAAATCCGCACGGATCCAGCACCTACGCTGTACCCGCACGGATTTTTCAACTCTTTTTTGTTCTATTCTCTTCGCAGCGCATCGATCGGATTCAGGTTCGCTGCTTTTACCGACGGCAGCAGTCCGAATACGATACCGATCACCATGGAGAAGACCACGGAGAAAATGATTGCCGGAATACTGATCGCCACAGGCGTCTGCG
>UMBV01055503.1_pt1 | contig 10631 bp, 6 predicted proteins | sample 1964061 | NCBI WGS metagenome assembly UMBV01 (sample SAMEA4835951, study PRJEB28245) | human gut metagenome | biome: gut microbiome; material: fecal sample | place: Denmark | collected 2008
TATCTATTAATTCTACTAGATGTCCTAAATGCTCTGCTGTAAACGGTATTTGGTCTGCCTCTAGTTCTTTTTCGTTTAAAATTCTAGAAATATCAGAAATTATCCAGTTATTAACTGCTTTTCTATTTCCACAAACTTCGCTTGCTTCTTCAAATAAATCTGATAAGTATTTTGAACTTGTTATAATATTAGCATCTTTTTCAGATAAATTGTATTCATTAATATATCTTTCTTTTCTGCTTTCTGGAAGTTCTGGTAAAGTATTTTTAAGATTTTCTATATATTCTTCTGATAAATTAATTGCTACTAAATCAGGATCTGGAAAATATCTATAATCTTGTGCATCTTCTTTATCTCTCATTGGAAATGTTTTTCCAGATACTTCATCCCATCTTAAAGATTCTTGTTCTACTTTTCCTCCCTCTTCTAATACATCAATTTGTCTTGTTACCTCGTAATCTATAGCTCTTGTAATTGATTTAAAAGAGTTCATATTTTTCATTTCTGTTCTTGTTCCAAGTTTTGTATCTCCCACTTTTCTTACAGATACGTTTACATCAGCTCTTAAAGAACCTTCTTCCATTTTACAGTCTGAAACTTCTATATATTGTAATATTGATTTTAATTTCTTTAAATATCTATCTGCTTCTCCACTTGAACGTAAATCTGGCTCTGATACTATTTCAATTAGTGGAACACCTGCTCTATTTAAATCAACTAAGCTTCCACCTGTATATTCATCATGATTTAATTTTCCAGCATCTTCTTCTATATGTATTCTTAAAAGTCTTACTTTCTTTTTGTTTCCTTCATCATCTTCTATTTCTATATATCCATGATTACATAAAGGTTTATCATATTGAGATATTTGATAAGCTTTTGGTAAATCTGGGTAAAAATAATTTTTTCTATCATTTTTACTATTTCTTTCTATCTCACAATTTGTTGCAAGACCTGCTTTTACTGCATATTCTACAACCTTTTCATTTAGTACAGGAAGTGTTCCTGGCATTCCCATACAAATTGGACATGTATGTGTATTTGGCTCTGCCCCAAATGTTGTAGGACATGAACAAAAGATTTTTGTTTTTGTAGAAAGTTCTGCATGAACTTCTAGTCCTATTATTACTTCGTAACCATCTCTTACCATTACTTTTCCTCCTTACTATTTTTTAAATTCTGGCTTATATTTTTCTCTAAATTTTATTTTTTGCTCAAAAGTATATGCAGCATTTAATAATGTATCTTCTGCAAATCTATTTCCTATTAATTGCATTCCTACAGGCATTCCTTCGCTATCTACACCACATGGAATAGATATTCCTGGAAGTCCTGCAATATTTACAGATACTGTACAAATATCTGCTAAATACATTGCAAGTGGATCATTAATTTTTGAACCAATGTCAAATGCTACTGTTGGTGATGTTGGTGTTAAAATAACATCATAATTATCAAACACTTTTTTAAACTCGTTCATTACTAATGTACGAACTTGTTGTGCTTTTTTATAATATGCATCATAATATCCTGAGCTTAATACATATGTTCCTAATATTATTCTTCTTTTTACTTCTGGTCCAAAACCTTCAGTTCTTGAATTTGTAATTAATTCTTTTACATTACTATATTCTTCTGCTCTATGACCATATCTAACTCCATCAAATCTACCTAAATTTGAACTAGCTTCTGCACAGGCGATTATATAGTATGACGCTAAAGCATATTCTGCTATATCTAGAGATACTTCTGAAACTTCTGCTCCAAGTTCTTTATATGTTTCGATAGCTTTTTCTAGATTTTTTTTAACTTCTTCATTTATTCCTTCTCCAAAAAATTCTTTTGGAACTGCAATTTTTAATCCTTTAACATCATTTTTTAAGGCTTTTGTATAATCTACTTTTGGTCTTTCTACAGATGTTGTATCCATACTGTCTTTTCCTGCAATTATATTAAGAAGCATTGCTGCATCTGTTACATCTTTTGTTATTGGACCTACTTGGTCTAATGATGAAGCAAATGCTACAACACCATATCTTGAAACTAATCCATATGTAGGTTTTAGTCCAACAACACCACAAAAAGCTGCAGGTTCTCTTATAGAGCCACCTGTATCTGTTCCTAATGCCCATGGAACCATTCCTGCTGCTACTGCTGCAGCTGAGCCACCAGAAGATCCACCTGGTACTTTATTTAAATTCCAAGGATTTCTTGTAACATGAAAATATGAATGTTCTGTTGAACCACCCATTGCAAACTCATCCATATTTAATTTTCCTAAATTTACAAGTTCTTTATCATTTATTTTTTCCATAACTGTTGCATCATATGGTGCAATAAAATCTTCTAGCATTCTTGAAGAACATGTTGTTTTTACACCTTTTGTACAAATATTATCTTTTATTCCTATTGGAATACCTGCTAATTCTGATTTTGCTTCTCCGCTCTCAATTTTTTTATCTATTTCTTTTGATTTTTCTAAAGCCTCTTCTTCTAATGTCGTAACAAAAGCTTGTACATCTTTTTCTTTTTCTGCAATTCTATCTGTATATGCTTTTGTAATTTCGTAACTTGTAAGCTCTTTTTTCTCTAACTTTTCTTTAAGCTCATGTACTGTTAATTCTGTAATATTCATATTTGCCTCCTTTATTATATTTTTGTATCATCTATATCTATTCCTATGTTCATAGCTTCACATTTAATTTATAACTTTTGGTATTTTAAACATATTTTGTTCCTTTTCAGGTGCATTTTGAAGTAATGCATCTAAATTACCAAATTCTTTTACCTCATCTTTTCTGAATACATTTTTATTTTCGTATGTTCCTATTGTAATATCTAAATTACTTACGTCTGCATTATTTATTACATCTGCAAAATTTAAAATTTCTTGTAAATTTTCTAAATATTTTTCTGTTTCTTCTTCTTTAAGCTTTAAATCTGCTAATTTTGCAATGTGTAATAATTCTTCTTTACTTACCTTATTTTCGCTCATAAACTCATCTCCTTGCGTTTTATATGGCATTTATTATATATTCATTTATTTTCAAAAGTCAAGTTTACCATAATATTTTTATGAATAAATATTGACAAATTAACAAATACTATGTAAAATAATTTTATAGGGATTTAGGGACGTTCCTAAAATCCCTATTTTATTATCGAACAATGACGAGCTTTTGCAAGTTACTAATAGAGAGTAAGGGTCTAGAGGCTGGAAGCCCTTTTAGAAAAACGCAATTGAATAACACATTGTTTTTATTATACAAGTTAATAAATTGAGTGGAAAACTATTATAAACCAAGTTTTCAATATAGGGTGGCACCGCGGAAAGTTATTTCGTCCCTATCATATTAAAAAATATGATAGGGATTTTTTGATGCCTATCGTATAGATTTAGGAGGTTTATTATGGAAAAGTACAGAACACACACATGTGGAGACATCACTTTAGAGGATGTTGGAAAAAAAGTAAAAATTGCAGGCTTTGTTCAAACAATTCGTGACTTAGGAGGTCTTGTATTCTTAGATATTCGTGATATGTATGGAATTACACAAGTGGTAACTTCTGCAGAATCAAATATTGTAGATTTTGCATCACATATCCCTATCGAATCTTCTGTATCTGTGGAAGGTATAGTTAGAAAAAGAAGTGAAGACACAATAAACGAAAAAATAAAAACAGGTCTTGTTGAAATTTACATTGATGACATTCAAATTTTAGGCAAAAGAACTGCAGATTTACCATTTGAAGTAAATACTGAGCAAGAAGTTAGAGAAGATTTAAGATTAAAATACCGTTATTTAGATTTAAGAAATGATAGATTAAAATCAAATATAATTTTACGTAGTAAAGTTATCCAATTTTTAAGAGAAGAAATGATAAAACAAGGATTTTTAGAAGTTCAAACACCAATACTTACAAGTTCTTCTCCAGAAGGTGCACGTGATTATTTAGTACCAAGTAGGTTACATGAAGGAAGATTTTATGCCCTTCCACAAGCACCACAACAATTTAAACAATTATTAATGGTTTCTGGTTTTGATAAATATTTCCAAATTGCACCTTGTTTTAGAGATGAAGATGCAAGGGCTGATCGTGCTCCTGGTGAATTTTATCAATTAGATATGGAAATGAGTTATGCAACACAAGAAGATGTATTCTCTGTTATTGAACCAGTAATTTATAATACATTTACAAAATTTTCTGATAAAAAAGTAGTAGAATACCCCTTCCCTAGAATAACATATAAAGAAGCTATGCTTAAATATGGGTCTGACAAACCAGATTTAAGAAATCCATTAGTAATAGTTGATGTTACAGATATTTTTGAAGATGAAAGTGTAACATTAAACGCTTTTAAAGGAAAATTAGTTAGAACAATAGCGACTCATGATGTAGCAGATCAACCAAGAAGCTTTTTTGAAGGAATGACAGATTATGCAATGAAAGAATGTAAAGCTAAAGGTCTTGCTTGGCTTCGTGTATTAGAAGATGGTACATTCCAAGGACCTATTGCTAAATTTATACCAGATAATGCAAGAGAAGAAATGTTAAAAAGAACAGATTCAAAACCTGGGGATTGCTTATTCTTTATTGCTGAAACTCCAAAAGTTGTTAATACTTTATCTGGTGAAATTAGAGCAGAGCTTGGAAGACGTTTAGGTTTAATAGATGAAAATATTTTCAAATTCTGCTGGATTGTTGATTTTCCAATGTATGAATTAGATGAACGTGGAAATATTACATTCAGTCATAACCCATTTTCTATGCCTCAAGGTGGATTAGAAGCTTTAAATACTAAAAATCCATTAGATGTTGTTGCATACCAATATGATATTGTTTGTAATGGTATAGAACTTTCTTCTGGAGCAGTTAGAAATCATGATATTGATATTATGCTTAAAGCTTTTGAAATCGCTGGTTATACTAAAGACCAAGTACAGGAAAGATTTGGTGCTTTATATACTGTATTCCAATATGGTGCTCCCCCACATGCTGGTGTAGCTCCTGGAATTGATAGGATGATTATGCTTCTTACAGGTGCAGAAAATATTCGTGAGGTTATAGCTTTCCCATTAAATAGCAAAGCACAAGATTTAATGATGGGAGCTCCTGGTTATGTTTCAAGAGATCAATTAAGAGATATTCATATTAGGATTGAGAAAAGTAAATAATAGTTTTGATACACAAAAAGCCTACCATTTTACTGTTAGGCTTTTTACCTTTATTTAAGTAAGGATTTTCAGAGCATTATTTTGTGTTAGTTCTTTTTTCAAGTTTCCATAATTTGATTTTTTGTTAACAATATAGTATAATAATAGGTGAACCTTTAGTAACTATTAAATATTGGGAAATTTCCCACACTTTTATGAGGAGGACAGGTTATATGATATTAACTTGGAGAGAAGAAATTATAGACAAAATTACAAACGGAGCTTTAACTGTATGGTGTGAAGCTGTTGAAAAGGCTATATCCCTTATCGATGGGAATCGGATATTAGATGAAAATATTTACATTTCGATATCCGACACATCAGTTAATCATTCTAGAGAATCAAATGAGCTTCTAACTTACTGCAGCCTTGAAGGAGATGATTGCACAGAAATTTCCTATTATACTAATTTACCATATAGTGGCCTTGATAGTAATGAAGATGAAATAAAAAAATATCATCTGCTCTTTGACACAATGAAAACTATTCTCGAAAGAGAAGGTCTAGAAATGGTAGAATGTGAAGAGGGAATGCTAATCTTCTTCAGAGGAATAGTTGGACTGCCTTCAAATTGCATCCAATAATTTCTTTTCAAAAAACCCCAGCAATTTTCGAATTGCTAGGGTTTTTGCTTTTTTGTTATATTCTTTAAAAGTTACTTTCAGTAATATAGGGATTTAAGAAACGTCCCCAAATCCCGAAGGAACATCCCCGTTTTCCTATTTTCCATAGTAACTATCCAATAGGATTTTCTTTATCTCTGTTACTAATGGTAATCTTGGGTTTGCAGGTGTACATTGATCCTCAAATGCTCTATCTGCTAATTTGTCTACATTATCTAAGAATTCTTGCTCATCTACTCCTGCTTCTTTAAATGATGCTGGAATATTTATATCTTTGTTCATCTTTCTAATAGCTTCTGCTAATGAATGTACTCCCTCTTCTACTGTATCTGCTTTTAGACCAACCATCTTTGCAATTTTAGCATATTTTTCATCTGCCATGTAATATTCGTATTTAGGGAATGATGTAAATTTAGTTGGTTTACTTCCATTATATTCTACAACATATGGTAGTAAAATTGCATTTATTCTACCATGTGGTAAATGGAATACTGCTCCTAATTTGTGTGCCATAGAGTGGCATATTCCTAAAAATGCATTTGAAAATGCCATACCTGCCATTGTACTTGCATTATGCATTCTTTCTCTTGCATATTTATTATCTCCATGGTTATATGCTTCTTCTAAGTTTTCAAATACTAATTTTGTTGCTTTTTCTGCTAATGCATCTGTATAATCTGTTGCCATATTTGATACATATGCTTCTAATGCATGTGTTAAAACATCCATTCCTGTATCTGCTGTTAAAGATTTTGGAAGTGTAGATACAAAATCTGGATCTACTATTGCAACATTTGGTGTTAATTCATATGCTGTTAATGGATATTTTTTACCTTGCTCTTTATCTGTTATAACTGCAAATGATGTAACTTCTGAACCTGTTCCAGATGTTGTAGGAATTGCTACCATTTGGCATTTCTTTCCTAGTTCTGGAATCTCGTATGTACGTTTTCTTATATCCATGAATTTTAATTTTAAGCCTTCTAAATCTACATCTGGATCTTCGTATAATAGCCACATTCCTTTTGCAGCATCTATTGCAGAACCTCCACCTAATGCGATAATTACATCTGGCTCAAATTTTTTCATTGCTTCTACACCTTTTTTAACTGTATCAAAAGATGGATCTGGTTCTACATCAAAGAATATCTCAGAATGTACATAATCTTGTCTTTTTCTTAAGTGATATAACACTTTATCAACATACCCAAATTTAACCATTGATTCATCTGTTACTATAAATGCTCTAGAAATATCTCGCATATCTTCAAGATATTTTATTGAGCCTGCTTCAAAATATATTTTCTTTGGAACTTTAAACCATTGCATATTAACTCTCCTTCTTCCCATCTTTTTAACATTTATTAAATTTTTAGCAGATACATTATCCGTTGTAGAGTTTCCTCCAAATGTACCACAACCAAGTGTTAATGATGGTGTAAATGAATTATATATATCACCAATTCCACCTTGTGAAGATGGTTGGTTTACAATGATTCTACTTGCTTTTACTCTTTTTCCATATTCTTTTATCGTTTCTTCGTCTTCTGAATGTATAACTGCAGAATGTCCAAGTCCACCATTTTCTAGTAGTTTTTCTGCTTTTTCAATTCCTTCTTTGCTATTTTTTACAATATAATATGCTAAGACTGGACTTAGTTTTTCTTTAGAGAATGGGAATTCTGGTCCTACTCCCTCTTCATAAACCACTAATACTTTAGTATCTTCTGGTACTTCGAATCCTGCTTGTTTTGCAATACTATATGGGCTTTGTCCTGGTATTTTTGATTGTAATGCATATCCTTTTTCTTTATTAAACATTACTTCTTTTAATTTTTCTTTTTCTTCTGGAGAAACAAAATAACATCCAGCATTTTTCATTAATTCTTCGAACTCTTTATAAATTGCTTCATCTACTATTACAGATTGTTCTGAAGCACAAATCATTCCATTATCAAATGATTTAGATAATACTAAGTCATTTACAGATGTTTTTAATTTTGCTGTTTTATCTATATAACATGGTACATTTCCAGGTCCTACTCCTAAAGCTGGTTTTCCTGATGAATAAGCAGCTTTAACCATTCCTGTTCCACCTGTTGCTAATATTAAATTAACATCTGGATGATTCATTAATCTATTTGTAGCTTCTAAAGATGGTTCTTCTATCCATAAAATGCAATCTTTTGGTGCTCCTGCTTTTACTGCAGCATCTCTTAATATTTCTGCAGCTCTTTTACTACATTGTTGTGCAGATGGATGGAATCCAAATATAATTACATTTCTTGTTTTTGCAGAAATTATAGATTTAAACATAACTGTAGATGTTGGATTTGTTACTGGTGTTACCCCTGCAATAATTCCGATTGGTTCTGCAATTTTAACATAATCATCTTCTACATTTTCCTCTGTAATACCAACTGTTTTTTCATTTTTAATATTATTATATATATAATCTGTTGCAAACATATTCTTTATAATTTTATCTTCGTAAATACCTCTTCCAGTTTCCTCAACTGCAAGTTTTGCAAGTTCCATATGATGTTCCAAGCCTGCCATAGACATAGCTTTTACAATCTTATCTACTTGCTCTTGATTAAGCTTCATATACTCTTTTGAAGCTTTTTTAGCTTTTTCTACTAAATCATTAATCATTTTTTCTACTTTATTGCTATCATTTTTTGTTTCAGCCATAAGTATGCCTCCTTAAAATATATTCATACAATTTTAATAATATCCTATTCATATTTTAAAGTCAATAGAAATTATTGTAATTTACTATATATATTTCTACTTTTTTCGCTATATTTAATCGTTCTTAAAATCTATGCTACAAAAAATCTTACATCTTTCATATAATTGTTTTCTAATATACAAAAAGAAGCTAGTTTAAAACTAACTTCTTGCATCATCATCACTTTCGCCTTGTAATCTAGCTATTTTTTCTACAACACCTGCACCTGCATCTCTTTGTATTTTTTTGATTTCTCCAGCTCTATATCTTTCTTCTTCTTTTGCTAATAAGTCACCTATAATATTTTTTGCACCTTTTAACCCTATTTTATCTCCTTCTACTTCTACTGCTTCTAAAAACATATCCTTCATTTCTTGTGAATCTTTACCTTTAGGAGTTGATGCTTTTATAAATTCTCTTATTCTCATACTATATCCTATATTCTTATAATTGCAAACAACTTTTTTAGCTGCTAATTTAATAAGTTTTAATTGTGTTTGTCTAATTTGAGTTTTTACTGTTTCTGGAATATCCGCACTTTTCTTCATAGTAGTAATTTTATCCTGAACAGTTCCAATATATTTAAGTAAAGTAAAATCGTTAGCCTCATTAACTAAGCAGTATATTTTATCAATTGCATCAGATAAATCACTTATTGAACTTTTATCAGCCTTTACTTTTTGATTTGATATAATACGCTCTACAATCGCTATTTTCTGCCTTTTGTCTAATCCCTTAATAATATCGATACCATTATCATCTAATAATGCTGCTGTTGGATCTATAGCTTTAATAATTTGTCCTTTATCACTTTTAGTTAGCTCATCACTTATTTGTGCTGTAACTTCTAATTGTTTTTCTGGCTCATCCATAGATTGAATGGCTGTAACTACTGCTGTTTTTGCTTCTTTTTTAGTATCTTTATTACCTTTTTGTAGTTTTTTTATTTGAAGCATAATATATTCTTCTAATTCATCATCATTCATGTACTTTAATTTAGCTGCTAAACGTTTCTTAGCAGCCTCTTCTCTTTTTTCCTTTATTTTGCTAGTTTTCTCTTCTATTCTTGCTTTTATATTGTCATGTAAATTTGATATTATTCCCATAATTCACTCCATATTTTACAAATAATTTTGAGGATTTAATGTTTTACCATTTTTTCTTATTTCAAAATGTAAGTGTGGACCTGTTGAATTTCCTGTTGATCCAACTGCTGCAATCTTTGTACCTGCAGAAACTTTTTGTCCTTTCTTAACATATAATTTACTACAATGTGCGTACCACATCTCGTATCCATTATCACATTCAATTTTTATCATATAACCATATGATCCCTTGTATCCAGCAAATATAACTTTTCCAGATGCTGCAGCTTTAATTGTTGTTCCTGTTGGAGCAGCCAAGTCTAGACCTGTATGCGCACTAGAACGAACACTACTTCTTTCTCCAAATCTGGATGTTATTTTTCCTCCGGAAATTGGTCTTACAGCAACAACGACTTTATTATTTGTTGTTGTCGTTTTATTACTTGATTCTTCTGCCTTTTTAGCTTCTTCCGCTTTTTTTGCTTCTTCCTCAATTTGTGCTACTTTTACATCTATATTTTCTGTTTTTAATTTTGAAATAGCCACAGTTTCTTCCACTGTATCTATTTTTTCTTTTTCAAATATTTGTTTTACTCCAATATTAAGTGCTAGTTTGTCTTTATATTCGTCTTGCAAATCTGCTACTATCTTATCTGCTTCTTCTTCTGTTCCAACATATGTTTTAATCTCATCATCTATTGTTATTCCATATGCTGTGTATGTTGTAGAAATATTTTCTTTTATTTTTTCTAGCACTTCCTCTTTATTTGAACTTTGATTGCTTACAAATTTAGGCTCATATTCTGTTTCAACTTCTAAGTTTCTAAAAGCTACCCCTTCTTCTTCACTTTCTATATAATTATTAATTTCCTCTTCTATTTCATACTTGTTTGTTACATAGCCAATTGCTTCACCGTTTATTGTTACTTTGAATAAAATGTTATATCTTATTAAAATAACTGTAAATAATATT
>UMBV01010536.1_pt1 | contig 10619 bp, 7 predicted proteins | sample 1964061 | NCBI WGS metagenome assembly UMBV01 (sample SAMEA4835951, study PRJEB28245) | human gut metagenome | biome: gut microbiome; material: fecal sample | place: Denmark | collected 2008
GATCCCGTTCATACCGCACCTCCGCATGGATAATACTCAATATAATACATTATGTACGAATATCCGAATAAAAGCAAGCCCACACAGACGACTTTGCACGAAGTTTTTCGGGGTTGTCAAATTCATCTGCGATTAATAATCGGGAGACGGTGTTGCATATCCGTCCGGCAGTATCCGAAACAGAGGATATATTTGCAGATTTTTCTCCATGATCAGAGCTGTGTCATATTTGAGTGAAGTCAATTCATGCAGTTTTGTTCAGCCTGTACATATCCTGCATGTTGTGAAATACATATATTTGCGGTTATCTTCTACTTTCCTCCATTGGCGATAGCTGCCTGTGTGGACGATATATATCCTGAACTTTTGGTAGCATCTTTACATATAAGATCAACACACTGCCACATATTAATATTTCCATCACTTCCAAAATACACATATGCACTTTCAGCAGTTGTTTCAAATGAGAAATTATCCGCAATAAACCTTTCTATATTTTTTATTGTTTCTGCATTATCACTGCCTGAAAGTTTATAATTACGAGCTACCTCTGCCCAATCATCTAATTCTGTTGTATTTCCACTATTGATTGCTTCTTTTATTCGTTCCAATGCTTCCATTTATATAACTCCCCTTTGTATTCTAAGTTTAATATTTTTCTCCCATTTTTATAATCAATTCCACCATGTCCATACATTTGCATCTCTCCTATGAGATATATAATTTCATCTCTATCAGAGCGCTTATCCAACCCTACATCATCCATTAATTTACCAGTAACTTCGTCTATATATTTATTTTCTACATAAACCTTTTTGCGGTCTGTAAAATCTATTACAACCCTAAAATATTGATCATCAATTACAAGTATAAAAATATCATCATAATCTTCCGCTGATTCTCTTCTTAGAACCGGCAATGGTTCAAACGCCTTAATATACACTATCCGTTCATCTTCTGAATGGACATAGTAATTATACCAAGTTGTAAAATATTCTCCTTTACATGAAAAATATTTCATTGGATAATATGGATTCTTTATTTTCATAGCATTTATTTCCTGGCATCGTTTTTCACTTATCTTACCATACTTTAATTTTAGATTTTTTAACACATCCTTGGTTATAAGCATGAGTTCACCTTCCCTTTTTAATTATCTATCTTGAAATATACCTTTTATTCGTTCCAATGCTTCCATTTATATAACTCCCCTTTGTATTCCAGATTTAATCGTCTCTCCCTATTTTTAGCCATACCGCCATAAGCAAATATATCCATTTCTTCTATTAAATACACAATTTCATCCTTATCCGGTCGATTATCCAATTGTGCATCTGCTATTAATTTATAAGTCATATCTTCTATACATATGTTATCCACATATGTCTTATCTGATGTTCTGCTTTCCGATGCGTCATAATTGTTGATGACATCGTTACCATCCCCTCTTGAATGGATGTATATATCCGCTCCCGCATCTCCTGCGAGGTAATCTTCTCCTATACCTCCAACAATCACATCATCACCATTTCCGCCATACAGTGTATCATTGCCTGATTCTCCGTAGATTACATCGTCACCGTTATTGCCATGCACTGTATCATCGCCTGCTCCTGCATAAATCGTCTCATCCTCGGAATAATTGTATGCTGCTCCATAACCATCTATTACGTCATTAGCATCACTTCCACGCCGTACTGAGGTTGCTTTTAAGAGATCGTTTTTTCCAAACTTTCCATCATCAAACTCAACATTCTCAAGATAGAATATGCCGTTTCCGTAGCTTGTGTTGTACGCATTCTTTACCATTACAGTCTCTTTGCTGACAGTATCACGGATTATCATGTCATAACCGTTGCGGCTGATTTCCACCTCTGACTTCTTAACTCCATTCAACACCAGCTTATCTGATGTTCTGCTTTCCGATGCGTCATAATTGTTGATGACACAGTTGCCGTCTCCTCTTGCATGTATGTATATATCTGTGCCGGTATCTCCTGCGAGGTAATCATCTCCGACTCCGCCTATCAGAACATCATCACCATCGCCGCCGTACAGTTTATCATTTCCTCCTTCTCCGTAGATTACATCGTCACCATTGCCACCATACAGTATATCATTGCCATCTCCACCATAAATAGTATCGTTGCCATTATTGCCATGCACTGTGTCATCGCCTGCTCCTGCGTAGATTGTCTCATTCTCGGAATAATTGTATGCTGCTCCATAGCCGTCTATTACGTCATTTACATCACTTCCTCTGCGGATTGATGTTATCTGCTCCAGCTCTTCCTTTCCGTATGAGCCGTCATCAAACTCCACGTTCTCAAGATAGAATATGCCGTTTCCGTAGCTTGTGTTGTATGCATCTTTTATTGTTATGACTTCATTTACGACTACATCACGGATTATCATATTCAAACCATTGCGGATGATTTCTACATCTGACTTCTTAACGCCTTTCAGTACAAGCTTGTCTGATGTTCTGCTTTCCGATGCGTCATAATTGTTGATTACATCGTTACCATCCCCTCTTGAATGGATGTATATATCTGCTCCCGCATCTCCTGCGAGGTAATCTTCTCCTATGCCTCCAACAATCACATCATTCTTATCCTGCCATATAAGCAGCTTTGCATATGATGAATCATTTGCATCTATTATTCCGTCACCATTAGTGTCATATTGACTAAGTGCCTCAAAACCACTCTTTGCCTTATTGCCATCAGACATTACCGTTGACGTACCGAATAATTCCGCCCCATCATCTATTATGCCATTACCATTAACATCTATAGCCAGTAATGCATCATCAGAAGATACCCATGCAGTCTTTTCTTTTAATCCTTTGGCATCATTATCAAAATAAACCCCATCTTTAACAGACAAAATTTCAAAACCGTCACCATCAAAATCAATAACCAGCGGATCCGCTCTATATCTTACAGCATCTGTTGCTGAACGATATCTTGAGTCCCATATTTTTCCAATTTTTTCAAAAACATTTTCGATGCTATCCCCTAACTTGTCCATGATTGTAAATCCGGCAACGCCTGCAAGCACTCCGCCTACAACCATACCAATTGGTCCAAAAGCTGCACCCACTGATAAAAATGCCGGTAATATTGCATTTGTTAATCCTTCTCCACCAACATACGTTAAAAACATATTCGCACTTGAACCCGCAACTATTCCGGCTGCTTTTCCATATTCACCATTAGCAATTGCCTGATTAGATTTATCTATAGTTGATATTGCTTCTGTAACAGCCATATATGCAATTGACGAATATCCTGCTATTTTTACTCCACCTAAAAATTTTGTTAATTTTGAAGAGCTCTTTAAATCCTTCATTACAGATGACAGTTCAGAAACGATGCCCGAATCCTGTCTTCCGTATCTTGCCATCGCATCAATAGCCATCCTGTCTGTCTCAGTAAGTTCGGATGCATTTTTACCTGATGTCTCACAAAAGGTCTTTAAAGCTTTATCTTTGTCAGCTACACTGCCTAAGCCTTCTGTCTTTCTTGCGAACTCATCTATCTCTTTTAACATCAATTTTTCTTTAGATGAAAAATTATTAAATTCAGTGCCGTATTTCTTTATCATTGTTGCATCATCTGCAAAGTCGGCACATATTGTATTCGTTGTCTTATACACAAATTCATTTGGAACTTCATTTTCTATTATCTGTCCAAGTCGCGTATGTCTATAGTTTCTCCCTATTATTTTTCCATTACTGTCAAGATATACAATCGAATCATTGATGCTATTCTGAATCTCTTCAACAGAAAGTTTTTGTCTTATTTGAGAGAATTTACTGAATGTCATTTCACATGTGGCAATATTAGTGTTTTTGATAATTTCAGAATATTCTTTCGCATTTATCTTAGTAGCTGCATCTCCGAATTTATCAGCCAATTTGGATAATTGAGATGGATTTTTGCCTAAAACCTCAACTATTTCATCTGCATATTCCGTTATGTATTTTGCTGCATCCTGTTCAGCCATTCCGGATATATTATCCGACAACGCTGCTGCTACATCTTTTATATTGTCTCCCAATACACTTGAGATATCTCCGGCATTATCTACAATGTACTTTGCTGCTTTTGTACCTTGATGTTCAAGCATATTAACCAGCCTGTCATTAAGCTTATTGCTTGCACAATTACTGTCAGCTTTTATTATATTAATCTCATTGGCATCTTTTATTATAGTTTCTATTATATTTTGATCTGCGTCATCAGCTAATTTCCGCAATGCCGCTTTATCCTCCTCAGACAAAACATCACCGCAACTTTTAATAATATCGTATATTGATTTACTCTCAAGCTTATCATTGGCTATCATGTGGTCTATTAATTTAGTACCATTTTGAAGCTCGTTTTTTGAGACTTTTAAAACTTCTATTTTTTTAAAACCTGTGGCTTTGTCCACGGTAATTTTATATGTATAATGTAAATCCTTAATTTCACTAATCTGGGATGCCTTCAACACATTTGTAACATAATCGTATTCTTCACCTTTAGGTGCAGCTTCTTTTAGCTTTTGAATTAGACTTTTTTCTATACCATTGATATTTTCAATGCTGTCATTTAAAAAAATCTGCTCCAATTCTGTCCGGCAGAATGCGTTAAGTCCCTTATTGTTTCGTGCCAGAATATCTCCGGAGAAAATAGTCTTTATATTTTTTGATTTTATTCCTTTTATGTAGTTTTCAGAGAAAAAATCATTCAGAGCCTGAACTTCCTTTGTCTGATTATTTCCAGCATCTATAATTACTTTTCCGGAAGCATCGGTGCCATCATATACTACATTAAAGCCTTCAACTTCTTGTAATAATTGGCTGTGTTCTCCAAGCGTTTGCTTCAAAAAGCTAATAAAACCTTTGTCATTAAACAACTTTCCTGCCTGTGTAGATGATATATACGCAGAATTCTGGCTAGTATCTTTGCATATACATTCAACACACTGCCATATTTTTGCATTTCCATCACTTCCAAAATATACATATGCACTCTCAGCAGTTGTTTCAAATGAGAAATTCTCAGCAACAAAATTTTCTATGCTTCTAATAATTTCTACATCATCGCTGCCTGAAATATTATAATGCTGAGCCACCTCACTCCAGTCATTTATGTTTGTAGTATTTCCACTATTGATTGCTTCTTTTATTCGTTCCAATGCTTCCATTTATATAACTCCCCTTTGTATTCCAAATTTAATCGTTTCTCCATGTTTTTATAAATCATACCGCCAAAGGCAAACATATCCATTTCTTCAATCAGATACACAATTTCATCTTTATCCGGTCGATTATCCAATTTGGAATCTTCCCTTAATCTATAAATCATATCTTCTATACATATTTTTTCCATACATGTTCGCTTACGATCAATATAATCTAATATAACTTTAAACCATTCATCATCAATAATTAGAATATATATAGAGACAAAATTCTCAGAGGCCTCTCTCTCTCTATACCAAAGCATTAGTGGTTCAAACGCATCTATATATACTATACGTTCATCTTCTGAATGTGCATAATAATTATCTGTATCTGTAACAGTGAAATATTCGCTGTCGCATGTACAGTACAATGATGGATAATATGGATTCTTTATTTTCATAGCATTTATTTCCTGACATCGTTTTTCGCTTATCTTACCCTTCTTTAATTTTAGATTTTTTAACACGTCTTTGGTTATAATCATGAGTTCACCTTCCCTCTTTTTATTATTTTCAGACATCCATATGTGCATAGAACATTACTGTCTTAAGTGACATATTTAAACAGTTCATCTCTCTTGGGAACACTCTGGCTACATTAACTATTGTTTGTCCCAATGCCATAGCAAATACACTTACGATTTCCTCATTAGACAGTTTGTAAGGCTCCAGCTTATTTACAAGATTCTGATATGTTGTATGGGCATTCTTAACTTCCATATATGGATTTTTATTTCCATCCCACACTCTATAGTCCGGATTGCCAAAATTATCTGCGTTTTCTTTTATCATATTTTCAAGGTCAGGAAGATTATCCTTTCCGTTCTTCTGGCTATACATGAATTCAACAATGTTGATTGCTGACATCGGACTGTTGTATAAGTATTTGTTTATTGTGTCTCCAACAATGAACTTTCCTGCTTCTGTGTCTAATTCCATTTGTGAAGAAAAAGAACCGTTAAGCATATCCGCAAGTGACATTTTCTTTGATATATCTGCAACAGCTACCCCTGTAAGTGCAGACAAAAGATAACACAGCCCATCACCATTAATTCCTCTTGGCGTTGTAAATGCCTGTGTCAAAAATCTGTTAATAAAATCCGCAGCAGCCTCAACCCTTACCATTGGATTATTTTTTGAAGCCTTCTCCAGTTTTGCAAAATACTTTTTCTCTTCTCTCGTCATTGTTTCATCCTTCTTTCTCTATTTTTCAAATAATAATTCCGTACCCATTCCCACTCTGAATCCTTTTCCAGATGGCAGCACGCTTTACCTGTTACTAATTGCTTATACAGCATTTCAAAGCATTCTTCATTATCTGTAGTGCAATCATATTCTGTGCCGGAAAACTGCCTGCAGTACTTGTTAACAATTGCAGCACTCATAAGCAATATACTCTTTTTATCAAAGCTATATGTACCGGATATTTCCAGCAGCAATCTGGCATACAGAGTCCTATCACGCCTGTACAATGAGTTTAACAACGCAAAAACCGTTCCAAGCTTATGATTGAATCTGTCTGACTTGAACCAATCTGCAACATCCCTCACATATCCAAAGCACTCAATATCGTCCCACAGATTTTTGTCCCATGCCGTATTCCAGTTATTCTCAAGCACATATCTGATAAGCCGTACCGCATCATGAATACTGCCGCTGATGGCTTTCAGCCGGTATGCATATATGCTTGTATCAGGTATTCCCGTTGGTATTATATTAACAATTTCATCAATAGCACTCAATTCAAATTCCTTCTGATTTTGAATCAATTTACTTTCTTTCACACCACACGCACCTTCGTAATCCGAGAACACAGGCTGATGTTGAAAACAAAAAATGCCAAATTTTCCAACCAGCTCAGGATAGCAGAGTATAAGATTTTCATATACCAATTCTGTTTTTCCGAGTATTTGAGGTCTGACAGTGTTACCATACTCCTCATTGAACTTATAACTGCATCCAAGATGATTTCTGTAAACTATTCCTGCACCTTTGTAATAAGTCCCATTTGACGAAAATCCTCCCCGCTTATTGGGTATTGGCATTATACTCTCGCTCAGGGATATCTCATCAAGTATCTTTCCTGATAAATCTATTATAGGAACAACCCTTGTACTCCTTACATTCATCCGACATCACCACCTTATTTTTCTTTCAGACTATCTCCCAAACAGTTTTTAAACGGTTCAAGGAAATAATCCATTACAGTTCTTGTTCCTACAACTATGTCTACATTTCCTCTCATTCCTGTCTTTAGATTATCAGGAAGCTCTTCTATTTTTATCTCTGTTTTATATAACACACCCCCTTTCTCATCATTTACAGGTACATCACTTATATTATAAATAACACCACTTACAATTTCATATTCGGTGTCATTATAAGCATTAATCTTTAATTTTACTTCATCACCTGTTTTCAATGCTTCTATATCGGCATCCGACACATATGCACTAAAATAATAATTTTCTTTTGAATCTGATATGTATCCTATTGTTTCTCCCGCACTCACTGTCTTGCCCGGATATAATTCGCCATTCATTGTCAGATACCCTGACTGTGCTGCCGTAATTCTGGTATTTCTGAGATTCTGTTCACTTGACTCCAGTTGTGTAGTCACATTCTTAGTCTCTTCATTGATTTCGTTTATTTTCTTAACAACATTCAATCTCTGGTTATTTTTTAAATATGCTTCATTATCAGCACCGCTAATAGCCAGATTCTGCAAAAACACTTCGTTTTCAAGTATTATTTCCGTTGCAGGCACACTGTTATCTCCGTAAGCCGTAATGTCCGCTTCCAATGAAGAATAGTCATTATTCTCGTATTTTTCATAAAGCTTTTCATATAATTCTTTCTTAATTCTCAATGTTTCAAGCTTATATCTGTACTGCTCAACTGCTGAATCATTTGCATCTGATACTAACGTGCATAACACGTCACCTTTTTCCAGATAATCCCCCTCTTTATAATTTACATTTTCAATAGTTCCGCCCACCAATGATATCATTGAATCAATAGCTTCCTCGGATTTTACGCTTCCGGAAGCTGTGACCGATATGTCAAGTCTGGCAAAGCAAGCCCATATTATTGCTGTTAATATAAGTGCAAAACAGGTATACATAATCACATTAACAAGCATATTTGCCGGTTTTTCAATTATCTCTATCATCGGCGGCAGGAAATCATAATATAATCTTTTATCTCTTGTCATCAACTGATTCTTTATATACTTCTTCATTGTTCAACTTCACCCCTCATCTGGATATTATACAAGTGTGAATACAGGCCATTATGAGCCAATAGTTCATTCTGTGTTCCGTATTCAACCAGTTCACCCCTGTCGATGACCATAATTTTATCCGCTGATGCCAATGTAGACAGACGATGCGCAATAATTAAAACCGTTCTGCCCTCACATATCTGCCTGAGGTTATTTTGTATTATGCTTTCCGATTCATAATCCAATGCTGAGGTAGCCTCATCAAAAATGAGTATCCTTGGATTATTAATTATAGCCCTTGCTATAGCAATTCTTTGTTTCTGACCTCCTGACAACGATATGCCTTTTTCACCTATAACAGTATCATATCCCTGCTCAAGTTCCATGATAAAATCATGTGCTCCGGCTATTTTAGCTGTTTCTATTATCTTATCAATTCCAACATTAGGACAATGAATTGAAATATTCTCTGCCACAGTTCCATTGAACATAAAATTTTCCTGAAGCACAACGCCTATCTGCTTTCTCAATAACTGAGGTCTGATTAATGATATATCCATACCGTCAATCGTTATCTTTCCGCTTTGTGGGATATATAATCTTTGAATGAGTTTGGAAATCGTACTCTTACCTGAACCGCTTCTGCCAACCACTCCATATATCTTATTTTCTTTCAAATCAAATGAAATACCATGTAATACGTCAGAACTGTCTGCCCTGTATCTGAATCGGACATTTTCAAACCGTATCCGTCCCTGCAACTGTGGCAGCTCTGATATTGCAGATGTCATCTGATTTTCCACCGGTGAATTAAATATATCTCCGATTCTTTCAACGGACAGATTTGCCTGTTGATATTCCTGCCATAACTGCACAAGTCTGAGCACCGGACCACTTACCCTTCCCGATAGCATTCTGAATGCAACCAGTTGTCCAATCGTCATACTTCCGTCAATTACAGCTTTCGCACCAAATATCAGAATTACAAGATCCATTATCTGCTGTATAAAGTTAGCTATCGCACCTGATGTCTGTGATATTATTGAGGTGTTATACCCTGCCTTTACATAATCTGCCTGAAGTTCTCCCCATTTTTCTTCAAAAGAATCTTCCAGGGCAAATGATTTAATTGTATTAATACCGTTAATCGATTCTACAAGAAAAGATTGCGCCTTAGCTCCCGTCTCAAATTTCTTATCAAGGCTTTTCTTAAACATTGGTGTAACTGTCAATGACAACAGTGCAAACACCGGTATTGACAATATAACAGCAAATGTAAGCTTTGTGCTGTAAAAGAACATTACCGCTATATACACCACTATAAAAATAACATCTATCATTGACGACAATGGTGTACCTGTCAGAAATGAACGTATCTGATCCAGCTCTCTTACTCTGGCAACAGTTTCTCCTGCCCGTCTGTTCTCAAAATAGATAAGCGGAAGTGCAAACAGATGCTTAAATAACCTTGAGCTTAAAATCACATCTATTCTGTTGGTTGTATGTACAAAAAGATATGATTTACATAATCCAATAACCAATTCATAAACATATACAATCATTATTCCAACTGCAATTGTATATAAAGTATTCATTGCCCTGTGTGTAAGTACTTTATCAACAACCACCTGTGTCATTAACGGAGTAAGTATTCCAAGAATCTGAATCACAAATACAGCAAGCAGCACACTTATAAATTGCTTTTTGAATTTTAATATTGTTGGTATGAACCATCTGAAGCCAAACTTAACACCTGTCCCCAGTGAATCTTCATCCGATGCATGATATTTCTTTCCGATAACGATACAGCTTCCGTCAATCTTCTCTTTCAATTCTGACACATGGACAGTTGAAGGATTGCCATTAGCCGGCTCAAGTATTTTACACTTATCTTCATGTATACCGAGTATTAAGATATATCTCCCGTCTTTACATCTTGCTATTACAGGAACAGTAAGTTTATTGAATATCCTTTCAGAAAACCGTGCAGCCTTTACTTTTAAGCCCATCTCTTTTGCAATCCTGATGATTGCAATATCGGTATCTTCAATCTTCATGAATTTTTCTTCTAACGCTTTCTGATCATTTTTTATTCCAAGCATTTTTAAAATAATCATAAAGCAGATATAACCCGTTTTTTCCATAGCTTCCCCTTTGAATA